>ENA-OOSB01000205-OOSB01000205.1-human-gut-metagenome-genome-assembly--contig:-NODE-205-length-32330-cov-2.810349_pt1 | contig 32330 bp, 30 predicted proteins | sample MGYA00241173_ERZ501204 | MGnify/ENA primary metagenome ERZ501204 (study PRJEB25962, sample SAMEA1965384) | human gut metagenome | biome: human gut; feature: human-associated habitat; material: faeces...
CGCCAGTTTCCCGGCGGTCTATCTCCATACTATTGATGCTTTTCCATTAGTTACCATTTGCTTAACGGCATTATATGCTGTCAGATCCTTAACACCCAGGTCATTTTTATTGTGAAGAAGTTCTTCCTTGTGCTTTAATCTGCGATTCAACCGCTGTCTCTTCCTGTCCTTAATCTTAATCACCTTCTCTCGTATGAAAATCCAATTATCCCATTATTTGCGGGAAACATTTTGTATGACATCCGCTGTCGTTTTCTCACTTATTGTGAGATTTTATATTTTATTTATATCACATATTGTTACCCATGTCAATCTATAATCTCACATTTTATGATATAAATATCTATAATTATTTAAAATCGCTTGTATTTTCTAACAGTTAGTGATATTATTCTCACATAGGAGGTGTGCTTATGTTTGATGAACGTCTGAAATCACTACGAAAAAAATGCGGATATACGCAGGTTTCCCTTGCAGAAACCCTTGGCGTTTCCAAAGGAACTGTTGCTATGTGGGAGACTGGTAAACGTACCCCGGATTTTGAAACCTTAATTAGACTTTCTGATTTATTTGATGTGCGTACGGATTATATACTTGGGAAATCCAACGATTCATCATCAGCCAAATTGTCAGATGATGATATAGAACAGCTGGGACGCTGGGAACTGGAATCCGTTTATACTGATCTTATGAAATTGTATCTTTCTCTTGATTCCTTTGGGCAGAAAGATGTTGAAAACCTTATCAAATCCGAAGCGCAACGCTGCAAAGAACAAAATACTCTACAGGATGTTTCTAATATGGCAGTGCAGATTACTATAAAAAAATAAAGAATGAGGGTATTGACTGCTGCATGAGTCAATACCCTCATTCTTTATTTTACACTTCTAAATGCTGAATTTCCTGTAAGATTCCTAAGCAGAATCTTTCTCGCTGTCTTATACTCTTTTCCGATAAAGCCAAGTCTGAGCAGAAAACAGCGGAAAGCATATTTGTCATTGTCCGTTTCGGTCGGCTTTGATGATACCCTTTTTGCATCTCTTGCCATATCACACAGCCTTGAGATAAATTGCGTGTAGGCTGCAATATCATCTCCATCCACTGTGTATGAAAACCATGTGAAATTTATTTTTTCATCTGTAATTTCAATCTCTATGCTGTCCGTCTGAAATGCGCGTTGAAAAAGCATCTGCTTATTTGCTATGATCTTCTGTAAATTTTCCAATGCCGTATCCGTAAGGCTTTCTTTCGGAATCGCTATTGTCAGCTTATCCTGTTGCTCTGGCACTTCTTCCGTTATTTCCATATCGTCCTGAAACCCATGTTCCCGTAACTGCCGAATCAGGTCTTCCACTATTTCTTTTTCAATTCCATCCAGGATATGCAATACACCCTCTTTATCCAGTCGGTATCCTGCAATATCGTATGCACAGCTTGGTACCCGTTCATAATGCGGTACTGTCCCAAGTATGTTTCCAATCTCCTGTGCTAGTTTTGGTCTCTGCTTCGATTCCAATGTGAATCTGATTTCATTCTTCATAATATGTACCCACCTTTCTTTATTCGGTAGTACATATATCACTCTGACGGCACAGAATAGCAAGACAATTCGGATTATATTTCTGCCAAAATGTACGCAGAAAAACTATGCTTTTTATGCATTTTTCCTGCGGATTTCGGTACTATCCGGCAAAACAAAATCGGCTTTAGCGATGATATTCTGCGGATATTTTTACATAAACCAACCTTGGTGGGTATCCCCCCTGTTTAATTCTGCGAAAATTCGCACGAAGGGGGCCATAGGTTTTCAGGAAGAAAGGATGTAGAGATTTGGATACCCCCTATGATATTTATCCCTTATTATTTAATCTAATAAATTTATCTGCCATACTTTTTATTCTCATCAACTGTAAATAAAAATTCATTACAACTGTTTGAAACATTAATCTTCATCAAACTTTAAAACCTGCTGTTTCCCATTTGAATTCTTCTTGCCACGCATTTCTCTATCCATTTCACCAGCAGTTTTAATTTCAATTTTTACATTAGGAATCTCCAATCCCCAATTATCCCATCCAACATAGTTATTACGTGCAAATAATTCAATTTTATCTTGCTCTGGGAACATTTTTGTTATCCCTTCAATAACATCAACAGGTTTAACACTATGTGCTCCTCTATGTATTGTAACCATCTGACGAACATTTCTTGCACCCCTTGGTTGTGGAAATTTTCCTTTCTTAAAGGCAAGAACAAATTCCGTTTGACTTAGCGTATATCTTCCTGGATTATGTACCATTTTATCCCACACGAATGCCACTGTTTTATATTCAAATCCCCAAGCCTCCCCTAGCTCTATTGAATTTGCCATCTGCGGTCCAGTTGTCCACATAAACAAAATACAATCATCTGCAGCAATAGAATTTACATCTAGCTCTTTTAATTGCTTCAATTTCACAGTAGGATATTTAAAAGATGCTGAACTAAGAAAAATTTTCTTTTCAAATCCAACATTCTCATCTTTGATTGTTGACTTATCATACTGCATCTTTCCACCATAATCCCAAGGTGGATCTGCGTAAATAACTTGGTATTTTTTTCCCGGCAACTTAGGATATATATCCTCTAATGGATTAATCTTTGTTCTTTTTTTCTGTTCAACATTATAAATGGAATATGCTGTAACTTCTGAATTTTCTTTCTGAGACATTTATATCATCCTTCCTATACAAAACATAATTATAGGATAATCTAATCTAGCTTCAAAGTCAACATTTTTGTGACTTATAATCCGTTGTTTTATAATCAACACAGCAATAAAATATTTATGAGAGGTGATTTTTATGGTAGTAGATGATTTTGCAAACCGTATTAAAGAACTAAGACAGCAGCAAGGGTTAAGTCAAGAAAAGTTTGCATTAAAAATTGATATGGACAGGACTTATTATGCCTCTGTTGAAGCCGGAAAGCGAAATGTATCCATAAAGAATATCAAAAAAATTGCTGATGGCTTTGAAATATCACTTGAGGAACTATTTAAAAATATGTGAGGTGTAATATTATGGCAAAAAAGGATTTACAAGGAAGAGATAATTGGCAAACCGAGTCTGGCCCTGGTGGAAAAGCCGGTGTTGCAGAACAAAATTTAATATCGGTCTTTAAAGAAGCATTTAAGGATACAGATTATGTGATCTCAGATCATCCTACCGACTTAAAGCATCTTTACGAAAATGTAGAACTCCCTGCCAAAACAATAGCGGCTATATTCAATCCAGACTTAGCAACAATGAAGAATGCTCAAAAACGTGGTTGGGGTGTATCTCCTGATTTTTCTATTACAAATAAAAAAACGGGAAAAATTTTATTTGGTGAAATAAAAAGACAGGATGGCTGGGTTGAAGGAAAAGATCCAAGTGCCGGCCGTGGAAATGCACACGAACGTATGTGTAAATTGTTCACTCCAGGACTTATGAAAGCATACCGCCAAATCAGCAAAATCTCAGATCCTTCAATCTTACCATTTTGGGTTGTTCTTGAAGGTGACATCACAAGAGATCCAAAGAGAAATAGAGAAATTGCTTTTTGGTTTGATGAATATGACAAGAACTATTTTATGTGGAGACCCGGAGTAGATGGAAGTGCTTTGGTTGAGCATTTCAATAAATATCTAAAAAAATTCTTAGATTAATTCATAAGCAGTTCATTATTTTCTCTATAATGAACTGCTTTTTACATTTTCTCCATTTGTTTAATATAATAATTGGAATAATTATCCTCAGAATAAGTTGGATCGCTTTCAGAATACCCCTCTTCGAGATTAATTTCACTAAAATTGGAATATAGATGATTATTTTCAATCAGTAACCTCATATGAGCAACTGCATTATCCCAAGTATCACAAACACCTCTTACACCACAAAGCTGACTTGACTCTCTCTCTTCATATAAAACATATACCATATTCATAGAAAAATCTCCTTTCTCTTTTACTCATTTATTATTTTCTTCAAGTGGCAATGCATTAATTGCCTCTCTAATAGCCTGAGATTTAAGCATTCCCATTTTTTTACAATACAATTCAAGCCTTCGCAATGTTGCTTCATCCATTCTAATAGTATATCCTATTTTCTTATTATTATCTCCTTTAGGTCTTCCCATTTTCTTCAATATCATCACCTCCGATAAACATATTATACTTTTTGCATTGCAAAAAGTCAATACATTTTTAGAACATGTGTTCTGTTTTTTATTTTCTAACATCGTTAATGAATCACATTTAAATTAGCTAGAAATCATAAATTATATATAATTGTTACATTAGCATTTAACATTTTTTGCTGCAGAGAGTATGCCGAATCATCCCTAAGTAGTCGCTTACTACTAAGGATTTCTCCCAACACCTTTGCCTTTATCCAGATTCTGCCCATGAGCCTTAGTAGTCGAAACCGTAGTATTTTCAATACTTTCCGCCTTATTCTGCCCTGTGTTGCCCCGGTCTGCGAAGGTATGCACTATCATAAAACTGGAGTGCCGTGGCAGATGAATAATACTTTTACTTTCATCCTAAAACTCCTTATTTTAAGCCATTTTTCAGCATTTCCCCTTTAATTTTGTCTTGCCAAAATGTGGTATTTTTAGGCATATTTTTGCTCATTTTGGTGTAGTAAATGGTGTAGTAAAAATGCTACTATGCCTCTTTTATCTTAAACTCAACCACTTTCATTAACGCATCTTTGGCTTCATCGAAGCCTGAATGGGTATATATGTTTAGTGTTCCCTAAGATGTTTTTTAGTGATTTCTTATTTGCAATTCAGACAAAAAATATTAATCCATATTATTTAACACTTTTTTTAGCATCTGAATTTGGGCAGATGCAGCTTAGGGGACTTGCAAAAGGCTCATCCCACGGTGATCCTATTTCTTCATCTAAATAATAGAAATCAATGCCAAAATATGTATCATCCTTACAATGTGGTAATGAGTCTAATACTATTTTCTCGCACAGAGAATTGTTCTCTCCCCTGCATTTCTCTAATGATATATAATCACCATTCTCATAAATATCGGACGCTAATATTGAAGAATACTTTTTTACTGCTCGGGCCCAATTTTCAAAGGTATACTCTCTTTCAATATTGTCACTATCGACTTCATCATCAAAATCATCTTCTAAGTAGTCTAAATAATTCTTCTTATGGTATTCAAATAAACTTTTTGCCTTTAGAGTTGTATGTCCCATTACATCTAAACACATTTTTGCATTATTAACAGTCGTAGTAAAATATCGTCTAGTAATACTTTCATCTAGTTCTTTGTCAAATACTTCTTCTATCGTCAAATCATCTTGACTAAAAATTGATAATAAATCACCAAAAGTATTTTTGCGTGATAAAAATTCATAACTTCCAATACATAGTCCAACAATCTCTCCCATGTTACCGCCTTGTCAGCGTTTTCTTCTTTGATTAAGTGTTACTATATATTACTAATTCAGTACCATGGACCAGTATGAAGCATCCCCCAAGAATTGAACTAGTATGTTTACTATGATTACATTATTACTGCAAGCTGAAATCTACCGAATCAAAATAACTTATATCCATGGTTCATCAACTTTATATAACTGTTATTTCCCCAAGATGTACTGGTTCTTTTAGTTTAATTCTTTCATATCTCACCCTACTTTTCATTTCCCGTATTTCCGAGAACACATCACTTAATATTAATTGCCTCTTAGATGAATTATTTTCAAATAAATAAGCAAGCATAAAAATTGGAATGGCATGCCGATTTGTTCCATTATCATGATACTGTATCCTTTTATCAACAAAAAGATATAAGGTATCAACGTCTCCTTCCCTTGTAAAGTCAATCTGATTATCAAATAGCTTATTTAGTCTATTAATATCTCTTTCAAGATAGGTTTGATGTTTTTCCAATTGATTATCATATATTTTTTTTAAGGCATCTTCAATTCTTATATAATTCTCACGGTTTTGATATACATTTTCCTTCCATTTACATTCAATAATTAGCAACTTTTTGCCTATTTTATCATATATTGCAACATCAATATCACTATTAAGGGGCTTTCCCTTAAATGTCTCATTAGGTACTGAATAAACATAATTTGTATTATAAAAAATATTCGAATATTTATTCACATGATTAACAATATAATCAATTATTGACTGAGAAACCGTCTCATCCTTATTCTCGAAACGTATTCCTTTGTAGTAATGTCCATTTACTATCGAGAATTGAAAATCATTCAATACTATGGAGCTTGGTATCCAGATAATTTTATTCTTAAATTTTAACAGGGGAAATTCAGTAAAATTTCCACTTGTCACGTTAACATCCATCGAAAAATAATCTATATAACTCATTACAGAATCTCTCGAGATTCCTATTTGCCTCCCTAATGCTAATATTTTGACGAGATCATACTGACATACATATTCCAATTCACCCACCATAGTCGACGAAACCAACATATACTTCTGCATACAAAGGCTACTCAGATAATAAAGCAATGCCAAAAATGTGGCCAACTCATCTTTGCTCCCAATAATCACTTTATTCGTATTATCATCTAAGCTTCTAAGTGAAGACGACGATATCTTATTTAAGTCTGACATTACACGTTTCTTACACAACTCGAAATATTTAGTATCAATAACATTTGCCATTCTATTTAGTATATTATAAAAAATATAAATCTTCTGAGGATGTTTTATTAACTCTTTCACATTGATTTTATCATGCAAGTATTTCTCACATTCAACAAATATTTCTTTTTCTACCTCAAAATTCAAAGTATCATCTAAACCATAATAATATAATAATTCTTTATGATATTTTTCCGAAATAACAGGAAAATAGAAACCATATGTATTATCATCTGCAGGTTTTATCATTACCTTTGAAGCGCAATCACGTATTTCTCTTATTTGCTCTCCCCGCTTAAATTCGTCGTGCAATTGTAATACATACTCAACAAATGAATATTCTTCACCTAAACTAGGAACATATCTTTTCTTTGAAAACGAAATCTTCCTATCGGATATGAGCACCCTATGTATGTACCAATATATAGCTTCTCGAAGAGGATTTACTAAAATGAGATATTCATTAGAATCACCCAATCCCGCAGCTAAAGATTCTTCAGATTTCATTTTATAGTTCATTTCTAACACGATAAGTGGAAAAAGAATCTCATAATAGAAATCATGATTAAATAACTGTAATTTTTCAGAAAATACTCTGTCGACGTCATTTTGTATAGCATCTGCAATTTTCTTTCTTAATTCATACTCTTGCTGTCTCTCCATATACCTCACCTTTCCTCATCAAATAATGTTCTTCTTAGCATGTTTTTCCATACGGAATTCCTTATAATCTATTAAATATGAATTGCATTCGTTTTTACAACTGGAATTTATTTCTCTCTTAGAACGAATTTTTTGGAATAAGAAAGCAATACTTTCCACATATGATTACAATGAACGAACCGATATAGTATCACAAAAGTTTTATGGAGTAGCTGTTTTCTTACATAACACTGCCAAAGGTAAGGAAGGATCAGGTGCTTTCTTTTCACAATAGATGACATTGGTTTTGCATCCAAGATAACGATAAATTTCCATCGCCTGCGATGACAATGCATAATCACAGGTAACAAAATAGTTACATTTTGACGCATAACAGATATGATCAACATCATAAAAACCACTTCTAATGGTTCTGTAAAACTCACGATCATAAGTAGGATAAAAAGCTTTATATGTAAACTTTGTGCGCTTCTCAATTTTATTTCTGTGATAGCCTAATGCATTCATTAGTATAAAAAGAAGCCGAACCGCTTCTCTAATCTCGGAAAAGGTTCTTTCCTTTTTACAATAATCCTTAAAGTCCTCAACTGGAAAACGAGAACCACAAATCTCGTAAAATACCCTATTAATGCTTTCGTTATCAATCATCTCATTCTTCGGATCAAATAACTGTGTAGATGTTAACAAAGAAATTTCCTTTCTGTGTGTTTCCACCTCTTTTTCGTCCCATCTGAGTAATCCACACGTTTTTTCCTCTAGAGCCTCAAATGTAGCGCATTCTGACTCTTCAGCATACTGATTCAAAACCTGAAGTTTTTTCGCACGGTCAAAGCACACTTCTACAGGTTCTGTGAGAATTTTGAGACATCCGTCCCGAACCGGAAGGACTTCGCAGTTGCTACAAATTTTTGAAATATTATCTCGCCGTTTGCCCTCAAATATAGAATTGTCCATCCTACATACTTCCTCCATATGAGTAGGACTATACACAAATTGAATTTCCTCCATTTCGACATAATTATCCAGTTGTATGTGGAAAACTTCATTACTCTCATATAGTTGATAAACGCCAAAATCCATATACACAAGCGTTTTCTTTTCCAATACACATAACGGAATGTTCTTCGTCTGAAAGTCTCTACAAGTTGTTTTTATTTCAGTGTTCAGAATGTTGTCGATAGATCGTACTCTGTTCCATTCGTTCAGACTAATTTGAAGTTCCTTACGATCTTTTTTTCCAGATATTTCCTTAACAACTGAACACTTTTTATCAATTCCAACCAGTCCACTCCGCTCGGACACTCATCCCACTGTTCACAAGAATCAACCGCTTCTAAATAATAATCTGCGATTACTGCTTCTAGCTCTAATTTTTGTGTTTTCTCCATGTCATCACTATGCATATTTTTAGCAATCATTTCTAAGTCACTAAAAATAGTATAAGGTAAAACAGCACAAATATCACATCTTAGATTAATCTGATTAAGTCCCTTTTCTGTCATCAAAATGCTCGCATAAGTATTATATATATCTCGATAATAAACAAAACATTCTGGTGTTGAACATTTCCGGTCTGCGTATTTTGGTACATCATTTTCCGGATTAGGACATTCATGAAGCTCATGTATCTTGTCCAACAGGTGCAGCAAGGCATAATAATATTTCATCAGTATTAAATCAGCACGTCGATCCTTTACGTTTTTCAACTGATTTTTTTCTCTTTCTCGTTGATACAAGTACATTCCCGCATAATTCGGCAAATCTTTACAGACTTTGCAAACCCAATTAATATCATTATCCGTACCTTCACAGGCAATATGACTATTAAAATTTTCGCTCATATTACACACTCCTTTGCACAATAAAACATGGATTATCCGGGACAACGCATACAGGTTGATGTAAAATTTGTTCCTTCTGCATGCCTTAAAAACCCCAAGGTCATCGGCAAACAATTCTTTCAGTATACTGCCATTGACGAGTATTCCAGATGGCGTTTCGTAGAGGCTTTTGAAGAACACAACACGTATTCTTCTGCTATGTTTATAGAGCATCTGGTGAAAGCCTTTCCGTTACCCATTCAATGTATCCAAACTGATAATGGAGCAGAATTTACAAATCGTTTTACCACTCACCGTGACAAACCCACACTATTTCAAGTGCATCTGAAGCAGCATGGGATTCGCCATAAAGTTATACGACCTTTTACACCACGACATAACGGGAAAGTTGAAAGAAACCACCGAAAGGATAATGAGCGTTTTTATGCAACTCATACTTTTTATTCTTTTGAGGACTTTGCCAAACAGTTGAAAGTGTATAATCGCAGGGATTATAACAACTTTCCTATGCCTCCATTAGGATGGAAATCTCCAAATCAGGTACTAAAGGATTATCTGGCATCTGTGTAACATATGTTTGACAAACCTACAATTTTTAACTAACTAAATCCCACTCATTCCAATCAAATGAGTAATCTGGATCTTCCCAATATTGGTGTTCACACCAAGTACTTCTAAAGTCTTTAAAATATTCTTGTGCCTGCTTTTATATTCCCATACACAATCTACGATTGAATAACTTCCTTTTTCCTTTGGTTACCACAATCATACATATATACTTCGCTGACACGCTACTTGTAATATTAGAACAATCATTGTCTTTCATAAGTCATTGAAAAGAAGTAATTTAGATAAATTCTTTCAAGGTCAATCTCGGTATTGTTTGGATTGTTGTATGCTCTATCTATGCAACCATTTTAATTACATATGTCATAGTGAGTAAATTTCATTAAATTCGCCATAAAACCTCGATTTCTAAATCATCCCATTTAGCCGCATAATCATAATAAGATGATTTATTTTTTTATAATCTACACTATCCTTTGCAACATCAATTTTTTCGGTTTTACCGAAACCTAAATCAGCTGAAATCTCACGGGCTCTTATCCAGCGCTTACCACCATCAATAGTTGCCTGTAAGCAAACATCCTCAAAAGCATTTGGCATATCTGCTTTTGTATAAGAAGTTCTGTCGGAAAATACAAAAGCAAGAGCAAATCCATCTGCATCAATTTCTGCAATATCATCGATGACTTCCATACCAATTGCATTGAAATTGTAATATGTATCAGGATGAAATTTTCTCTGCCATACATGCCGAAGCTCATGAGCTACCGAATACAAGTTCTCTGCATCTGTTACATTTTTAAAATGTAGTGTCTGGGTTTCAAAATCGACTACAGGGAATTTTCTTGATAGAAGAATTAGGTTTCTATCGTCAAGATAATACGCCCCATCAAAATGAGCATCCGCAGGTATCTCGTCCCGATTAAATTCAAGCTGTGCTAGCAGCTGATTATTACTTTCATAAATGCACGCTACTGATTGAATTTCAACACTCTCGATTCCAAGTAATTCTACGATTTCTTTTTTGTAGGCGTTGATATCCTTTTCTACTAATTCCGTCATTACTGTTGGAGCAATATTGCACTCCTCTTTACTTTTTTTCTTATTAAATAACCTTCTAAACATATCTGTCATCCTACCATAATCAAATAAAATATTTAACTATTATATCACTTACTTTGTCTGATTCCGATAATGAATCATATTGTTTTTTATAAGCAGAAATTATATTCTGCTTAACTTCTGGATTCTCAACAATTGACTTTAATAGTTTATCCCCACAAAGCCCAAGCCAAGAACATTCAAATTTATTATAATCAAACTCGTTTAAGTCCAATAACCATTTTGACATTTCATCATCTGACTCATATGTCACCTTTTTTAAATTTTCCACATTAATTATTTTATTATCCAAATACAAATTAATTAATTGTTTCAAAATGCTCAAATGACTTAGTCCACCTATATATAGAATATTGGAATGATCCTCTTTCTTTGAATTTTCAATCATAGAAGAAAGCCATGAGACAATCTCCATTTCCACCCTAGCATCGTTTACAATTACTTCAGCTAAAACACCTTCGCAATACTGATAGTAATCACCAATATGATTATTTTGCGGTTTCCATTCTGCATATGCATTTTTTACAATAATCTGTTCCCTATCGTTAAGATATGTAAAACAGGCAAACAAAATTTTTCTGCTATCGTTCTTCACAAGTTTCTTTATCATATTTATATTATTATAACTCAAGCCACCTTCGTTAATAAAATATAATAAGTTTCTTATTAGATACATGAAAAAAACATTATTGTTATTATCTTTTGCACTAAAAAATTCCAATAACAAATTAACCATGCGGTTTGCTTGCTTACACACTTCCTTATTCTCATATAATTTTTCTTCTATAATTCTTACAAAAAGCCTGTTTAATGTATCTCTATACGATATAATATCCATCTCGCTTTTTATCAATAACAATCGTTTAAATACATTGTGAATAATATTCTCCGTAACAACTGTATGATTTAATATTTCCAAAAAAGTCCAAAAACGATCTGTTTCATAAATTGTTTTTCGTTGAACAATTGACTCATCACATATAGACTTACTTATTTTTTCTATATATGAAATTGCCGACTCACTTACTGGAAGTTTTTTTATTCCATACTCCTTAAAATAAGTTATCAACTCTTTTCGTTGTATGTATCGCAAAGCGATATATATATCAAAATCAGTCAATGTATCTGGTTTAATATTTCCACAAGGTTCACCTATATCATCGTTAGAAATATTAGAAGCATTGATTGATGACATGATTGTCCTAATATATAAATCAAAAATAGATTTATTTTCCTTGTAATTATCCAGAAATATGTAATTACAAGTCTCATATCGTTCAAAATCTCTTATTTTTTCCCTCAAACTTTGGTATGCTGCCGTACCTGTAAACAATGAATACGCTGTCGATGCCTGTTCATTTGTTTTTAATGAATCTTCGTATACATTATAAAATAATGTATACGAAATAGTAAAATTGTTAAGTTCATACAAAAACTCGTTATTATTATTACCAATATTGGGAATACTTTTTAATATTCTTTCTAAGTCAATAGCTTTAATTTCATCTTCATATTGGTCTTGTTCCTCAGCTGGTATACTTTGCAAAACAAAAGGAGATAACATAACCTTGCCAATATATTTTCTATCAAATTCTGCTATAAAGTATTTTGCATACATTCTTCTCGAATAATACGCGTGTGCAGCAATCTTTAAATAATTATATGCTTTACAATATTCATTCAAAAAAGCGCTAATATAAGCCTGCTCCATATATAAATCAGGCTTATCCAATGAGAGTTTTACATTATTATCATTTAATATTCCTCGTAATCCTTCATAATCAAATTCAGATATCTTTTTTTCAATATCACTAATTTCAACATTATTCAGTTTTTGAGTATTACATTTATTCTTCTCTACTCTAGAAATACTTGAATACCTACTTTTCCCACATACACTTATTATAGAATTAATCTTTTTTATATCAAAAGAATTGGAGTTCTTTTTCTCTTCACTATCATCCTTACCTACATCATCATTTTTTTCATTGAGTTTTACTGCCTCCCATATCGCATCACGCAAAGGATTGTTTAAGGAATCAAAACTGTTATTTGTCATATCCAGCGTATTATCTTCTCTACAAATAATCCCATGCTTTCTAAACGCATTTGCAATATATTTTCCATATACAAAATTCAATTCTTCAAAAGGTTTTAACTCATCATATAATTCATCTAATTTGCTTGTATCTTCTTTTTCCTTAAGGAAATTTATAACCTCTATTAACTGCTCGGAATGCCCAATATCGTGCTGTTCAACAAGTTCATTTGCATATATTATATTTATTCCTAGATTTCTAAAATAGTCTTTTTGAATGTCATTTTGCTCCATTTTTGTTAATATCAAATATGCTCTTTGAAAGTCGTCCTTAAGAATATCCTTAACCCAAGAAATTATGTGTAATACATCTGGATCATTTAATGAATATCCCACAAAAAGAACTACCTTAGATCCAATAATGGACTTTACATACGTTTCAATCAGCTTAAAATTACGCGAGTAATTAAGATAATCATCCTCCTTCAATACAAAGTTATCATGTTCAAAATCACCATGCATTTTTATCAGTTCTTTTTTTGATTTCCTATATGGCATATCAACATCTTGACTTACAACACGTATAAACTGTCCATTTTCTTCAGCTGCTTTTTCAATTAAATGATCATAGTTTGTTGTTATTATAGTCGATGTATTTAAATCAAGAAGCGTTTTGTGAAGCTCTGTTGGCAACAAACAATCTTCATACTTAAAAATATCACGCATCAGCTGTGTATATTCTTTTTTCCCTCTGGAATTATAATAATACTGAGGTACTTTCAAGTAATCATTCTGGTCATCAGTTAACTGCATTTTTTCAGCAATTTTAGATATAGCTTCTTTCCACAGTGGCATTCCTGAATCTACAGATGCCCCTGCACCAACAAACAGAACCAACTGTTCATTTTCCATAGCTTCATAAATAATTCTTTTTGTCTCTTTATATGTAATTTTTCCCTCCTGTAATAAACTCAAAAGTAAATCCTCCTCCAAAACATTCAATGTTTATATATAAATCTATAGTTTAATGGATAACTTCGCCAATCACTTTTTGTACTTCCTCCGACTGTATCAGCATCATCATCTTCTCATTCCCATCCTCAATCTCCGGTTTACCACACCTCAGATTATCTAGATGTTCCGACACACAGCAATCCTTATACCAACACTCACCCATAAGTTCCCCCTTAACGGACCACTTCTCATTTTGAGTAAATTCACCCACCAATGATTTCATCACACGCTCTGTAGAATATCTCTTAAACCCTGCCACATACTGTAATGTCTTCTCATCGTCAATCCTTGACAAGTTGATTCTATGATCCTCAATTGCTGATAAAACCTCTTCACGAATCTTGATTTTATCTGTCTTTCCAGTGCCTGTCCATGCCACCAGCTTATCAAAAGCAAAAATCAGATATTCAAAACAAATCATATCCAGAATGATAATCTTTCCTTCTACCTTATCTGTTATTGATTTCAACATACGATACTTATTACGAATATCCTGATTATCAACCACATAGTCAAACGAAATATAATACTTATCGTCCTCTTTCATATCTATCTCTGCCAATGCATCCAATAAGCCCTGATTGCTTTCTTTACTTTCGACCACAAGTGCATCATTAAAGAAAAGTTGGTTAACCAATTTCCAGAAGTGAAGTCCTGCGCCGGTATCTTCTGTCCATAAATACTTCATATCACAACTCCTCTTCCAGTGTTATCCTATTATTGTCAAACTTCAACACCTTAAAGCTCTTATCAGATACATTTAGTCCGTCGCAATTTCGTAGGAAAAGCATATATTGATTCGACGGCTCAAAATTAATAAAATGTCTGATCTCATCATTAATCAAATTATCTGCATTATCGACCACAACAAAACTATCCCTACATTGTTCTAATGATTCTGAGAAATTATCTGATTTATAATTAAACAATTTTATAGCTTTGTACTCATCAGTTAATCGTAAATCTTCTAACATTTCATAAAGCACAGTTTTACCGGTACCGCTATCTCCGCCAACAAGAGTTATTCTATCGTCAAATTCCAGATTGTATGAAAATGGATCTGCTTTAAATGTAATATTCTTATAAATCATCTGCTTCTCTCCTTTCATACTCCTTGCCCCACCAGGCATTATATCCTCTCCCTCCGGTCACTATATCAGAATCATTGAATCTGATTTGCACATCATCCGGGATATCAAAAAGCGATGGTCTGGACATATAAATCTTTATATTATCCATAGTAAAAATTATTTTAAGCACATTCGGACCACATTCTTCTACATTCACCACCTTATCAGGATGCTTTACAATATTAAGTAATGTCTTGCAGCCAGATGACAAATTACGGATTGTGCCTAAACCATATTTTGTTTCAATGTGCTTATCTGGTGTCAGCTTTGCCTCGTCTACTTGCTGAATGAGATTTATTTCATATTGGGACATTTCTTCATTACTTGTATTTAAATTGAAATACAAATCGTTTTGAAATATCCAGTCTTTTGATTCTCTTTTTTCTGTATATATATCTATCATTCAGAGTCACTCCTTTAAACCGATTTCTTTCTTGATTATTTACATATTCTCAACTATGATGACAATTTATTTTTCAATTTCAATCCTGCCTGTCCTGCAAATAATTGTGCCTGTTTTAATCCTACATTACTCTTCACAAATTTTTCCGCAAGTTTCTTCTGCGTTTCCTTACTCATGTAAATTTTAAGTTTATCTGTCGTTCTAGTAATCGCTGTATAAAAAATATTGTGGGATATTTTTTCATCAATATCCTCTGTGATTACCACCTTTACAGATTTATATTCTAAACCCTGAGCTTTATGTATAGATACTGCATACGCAATCTGAAATGGTACAATCTGTTCCGAATAATCTGAGTCCGAATCTCGTTCTACTCGTCTTTTTACACTAAATTCAACAATAGACTTCCCTTCACAATCGCAATCAATGAGTTTGATATCCGAAAAAAGCACATCTCTTTCAGAAATAATCTTATCAACCAATATTTGAAATACGATTTCATCCGTTTTTTTATCAATTGATAGTATGCTACCTTTTAAATTGTTATATAGAACATTTCCAAATCTTCTACTTTCATTGAACAGAACTTTATCTCCAACCTTATATGTCCAGTTTCCCCACTCAATCGGCTTAGATGGATTGATTTTCTGCATATATCTATTTATATTATTAACTCCATATAGTCCATCATATCCTAAACATAAAACAATTTCGTCATCATCTCTTTCAAAAATCGACTCATTCAAAGTTGATATAAATCCATTTGCTAACAGTCTTTCAAACATATTTTCATCAAAATTTCTCACACAAGTCCACATATCAAGTAGAATCGATTTATCTTTTGCTCTATATGGAGTTACTAACTCATATACAGATTTTTTATCAACAAAATATCTCGCAAAGTTAAACCAGTTTCCAAACTTTATCGCTTCAATCTGATATATGTCGCCAATTAGCAAATATGCTTCCGCATTACACTTCTCAAACAAATTCAAAACATCTTCATTACACACTGTACTACACTCGTCTAAAATAACCAAATCATACTTTTTCCAACTATATACATTCTTTAAATAATCATACACTGTATAACAATCACAAGAGGATTTTATTCTTCTTTCCAAATTATTTTTCGCAGCATTTGTATTAGCAAGCAAAAGAATATTTTTATCTTCGAATATTTTTGCAATATATTCTGCAACTCTTGTTTTGCCAGTTCCAGCAGCACCATAAATCATTCCTAATTTAGAATTCATATATATATTAGCTACTATTCTTCGTTTATTATCATCATCTATTTCTTGCATAAAGCCTGTTTGTTTATCAATCATATCAGAATATACATCGATTCCTTCCAATGTATATTTCTGCAACTTTTCTATGACAGATTTAGTTGTTTCATAATAATTTTTAACATACAAATGATTTACAAAAATATCTATTTTCCTAAGTTGTTGCTTCTTACTATTATATAAGTTATGGTTAAAAATATCCACTTCATACTGATAATAATCTAACTTATCATGATCCACAATTACATATAATATATTACTGTCATAAGCCTCTTTATTCACCATTGAAGAAACATATTGGTATTCACAATCATATATTTCTAAACATTTATGCAACCTTAATTTTGATAAATTATGTCCGCATAAACTTGATGCATAAGGCATTTCATCAAACGGAATTGCCTCATTCTTCAAATACAAATACGATAGACGATTATTGGTACGATCTGCCAACTGGTCTCTAATAACATCATTTTTCAAATAAGCTACGATGTACCTTAAAATATTACTGCCTGGTTTTTCTTTAATAATAATCTCTCTTATTTTATCAAAAGTATCCTTCAATTCAGTTTTCTTACTAAGCTCGATTTGCTGAATGTATATTTCATATTCCTCATTATCTGCCAAAAGAATATCCAATAAATTCATTCCTGTTCTACTTAAAAATTTCATTAATGCCTTATAATATTTATTATCCGATTTTACAACAATATCATATCCACATATTCTAGCTAGCTTCTCCAATTCACATGGACGTATAGCTACATTCCATGCTATTAAACACTTTATATCTATACCAACTCCATTAAAATCTATATTTGATTGGGCAAAATCACATTGGATAGAATAATTATCTGGAATATCATTGAATGAATATGCAACAAACCTATCAAATTTAGTTATTTCTTCCTGTGCATATGACAATGTGTATTCAAAAAAACCTTTTCCATTTACCGTACGATATTTTTTTCGTGTAATGTAATATCTATCATTGGTATGTTCCTTGCTATCTTCTAAATCTATAGCCTTTAATGCAATATATATTTTTTCATAGTATGAATCTAATTCACAACTTTTTTCCTGCGGATAATCTTCAAAATTACTCAGCAACAACAACCCAAACTTATCTCTCATCTGATCTCTTAGATGATATAATTGTGGTAAATATCCATCCATTAAACGAATAGCCCCATCCTCCACAGGTACATAATGAGATGTCGAAATCTGAAGTGAATGATGCATTCTCCATATGTACCCGTATTCATTACTTTCTTTAAGTTGTTTCATATATTGGGTATACCATTTATCTTTTCCCCTAATTGGTACTTGTTCATTAGGATTTTCATAAGCATATATACGAGCTGCAATATGTTCTAAATAAGTGCGAAGAAATTGAATTACATAGTCTGCAACCTTTTGAGGTTCTTGCAATACTCTATAATCATCAATTATTCCACAGATTTTTGAATCAATATTATATATACTCTTTTCGATAATATCTATGTAATCCATTCTAACACCTTCCTAGAAATAATACTTCATTTATTCTTTTCCGTACTCAACCGAATCTTCCGCAACCATCATCACCTTATACTCTGGCTTATACTCATAAATTTTCCCAGAAGTAGATGCTTCATTTCCTATACCTTCTGTTCCAGAATGCTCCTCAAAATTCTCCACCTGTTCCATAACTTTGTTAAATACTTCCGGACTATACTGTGGCGGATAACCATTCTTCACCAAACATATTTTGATTTCCAATTTCAATCCATTTCTTACATTTTGGTTATTGAGCCAATCAGCAAATGAAGATTTTGTATCAATAATATCTTTTATTTTCTTTGCTAAAGCTTTACATTTATCATTGACTATAACACCATCCACTTCTTTATCTGTTCCATACTCAAAGTTATATTGGTCACGCAAAGAAATCAAAATATCATAGAATGCTTTTTCCTCAAATGTTAAGCCAATTTTTCGAAAACTCTCTCTGTTTTCGTTCATCTGACGAAGAATAGCTAAAGCCTGTTCCGTTGCAATCTTAATTATATCGTCAGATGCCTTTTCCTGTGCCTCACCGGCTTCTTCAGCAGTAAGATGTTTACGTCTTTCATGATATTCTGCAATCGTCTTTTCCAACATTTCCTGATATGATTTTGCAGCTAACCGATTGACTTTTCCATATTCCTTAATTTGCTTTCGAAGCATCTTAACAAGCAATTCCAATTTAGTTGCCGGCATTTTGACATCAGATAATTTTTCAAAATATTCCGGAGAAAAAATATCTTCTTCCTCTCCGCTTTCAAGAACACTTTCCACCTGATTATATTTTAATGCTTCTTCAACCATCTTTGAAACTGCACGATTCATCGTATCAGTGTCTACTTCACTTGTTCCGTTCATCTTACGAACAAAACCTGCTATAGCCATAAAGCATTGTGCAAGTGCAGATTCTTCTTCCCCAAGATAACCGGAAGGCTGACAAATATCAAAAGCTGCCCTCATTCGTTTTACTGTCTTTAAAAAGTAGGTTTTGAAAGAAACTTTCTGAACACCTTTATTTCCTTCCGACTGTAATTCTTCTGTTGATACAAATACATATTCCGCTGCTTTTGCAAGGAGTCTGTATCGTTCTATAGGATCACATTCCGGATTTAAAAATGGTGATAAATCATAACCTGTGAACATGTTATTCAACACTTCTAGTTCTTCTCTAAACACTGATGTAGCCTGCTCAACATCATCGGATGTCGGTGCAACAGATGTATCTCCTCCATATACCTTCATAGCTTCACGCATATTGTCGCGAATACCAATATAGTCGATAACCATTCCATATTCTTTCCCCGGATATTTTCTGTTTACACGGCTTATTGTCTGTATCAGCAAATGCTTTTTAAGGGGTTTATCATTATATAAATATGTAAGGCAAGGAACATCAAAGCCCGTAATCCACATATCTACAACAATGACAATACTGAAATTAGATTTTTCCTGTTTAAAAGCAGCATCCAATTCTTCTGAACGCTTATCATTTTTAACTCCGCCAAGATAATCATACATATCTTTTTCATCATTACTGCCGACACTAGATACCATTGCCATAAATGGCATCGGTTTCAATTCTTTCAGTTCCTCTTCTGTTACAGAAACCCCATCCGGTGATTTCTTTTCCTCAAACCATTCCGGGTATTTATCCTTAAACTTCTGTAATAATGCATAAGCAATCTTTCTATTAGAACATACAACCATTGCTTTTTGTATTCTATCCGGATCACCTGCACAAGACGCAACATAATGGTTGTGGATATCTATAGCAAGACGCTCAAGTCTGGAAGGCTCACCAAGAATTATTTCCATGGAGCTCATTGCTTTCTTACTTGCTTCGATATCCTCATATATTGCACCATCATCTGCACATTTTTTATAATAATTCTCAATTTCTTTTACTTTTTTATTATCAAGCAATACCTTTGCAATACGCGGATGATACTTAATGGAAACAGTAAGTCCATCAGCAACTGCCTGATCCATTGTATATCGATCAATTTCATCACCAAAGGTCTGATAAGTTTCCGCAATAGGCGTTCCGGTAAAACCAACGAAAGTAGCATGTGGAAATGCTTCCTTCAATACTTTTGCATATGGTTTTGAAACCATAGCTTTCATGTTTTCATCGGCATCTTTACTAAACTGAATTTTCTTAGAATGTTCAAGCTGAGTTCTGTGAGCCTCGTCTGAAAAACATATAATATTCTGCCTATCATTGATAAGTCCGATTTTATCATCTTCCCTATCACAGAATTTCTGAATGGTACAAATATAAAAACCACCACTTTGTCTTGCACCAAGCTCCTGCCTTAATTGTGTTCTGTTTTTTACAACAGATACTTCTCCCAGATTAAGAAACTCTTTACTCTTTGTAAAAAGCTTTGAACCTTGTTTTTGCAGTTCATCTCTGTCAACAATTAATATAATTGTTGGTGAACCGATTTCCGGAATATCAGTACAACGAAGTGCAAGCTGACGTGCAAGAAAAGCCATCGTATATGTTTTTCCACATCCAGTTGCTCCAAAATATGTACCACCTTTACCACTCCTCGTAACAACAGAATTTACAATACTTTGTTTTAAAAGTTTTGCTGCAAAGAACTGAGGATATCGGCATACGATTTCTACTTCATCACTGTCGTAAATACTATCTTGGAAATAGATATAGTCCCTAAAAATCTCCACGAACCGCTCTGGTGTATAAACACCCTTTATCATAGTTTCTGTCTCTGCAAAAGGAAGAGTGGATACAACATCTCCTTCGTTTACTCTACGCCAAGCATAAAAATGCTCGTAAGGTGTACGTACTGTACCTAATCTTGTTTTCACACCATCTGAAATGCAAGCCAAAGGGCAATAATGTAAAAGGTGTGGAATATCTCTCCAGTATCGAATATTAATTTGTTCCCAAGCATCATAAATAGTCGCATTGGCATCAGCGGGATTTTTAAGTTCAACAACACACAAGGGCATACCATTTACAAACAAGAGCACATCCGGTCTACGATTTTCTTTTTGACCATTGTTTGTATATTCTACTGTAAACTGGTTCACTACACGGAAGATATTCTTATCCCAATTGTCAAAATCAATAAGTGGTATCATTCCTGGTAGCTCATCCTGCGGTGTAAACTGAACACCATTTACCATCCAGCCATATACTTTATGCAAAGTAGCAAAATCACTTTCCGCACCTACAAGACGAACATTATCATATATCTGTGTCACCTCGTCTTCTGTCAAATCCGGGTTGGTGTCTGCTATAAACTTCTTGAAATCATCAGCAATCAGTACATCTCTTTTTGTGACACGACGGATATTATTACCAGAAGAATACTTCCAACCTTCCGCTTCTAAAAATCCAATGAAGGCATATTCATATTCTGATTCACAATAATGACCATTGTATTCTTTTAATCTTGCCATAGACTATGCCTCCTTTGCTTTTGTCGCCTCTTCTATTGAGCCTTTAATAAGAATTGGACAGACGTCTTTTATTTGTGCTTTGAGTTTTTCGTTAATCTCTTTTCGTATTGTGTATGCTTCATAGATACCAACTATGGATTTTTGAACGTCAATAGATGGAAGTGGCATTCGTACTTCTTTCATATCATCAAGGCTAAATGTTTCTCTTGCACTCCCCCACGAATGAAAACGGGCATAACGATCAAATTCTGTTCTGCAAAAAAATAAATACAAATATTTAGGAAGTAGTTTAGTATTATCAGTTTGTATTACAGTTGATATTGACGATACTAAATAGTTCTCCTCCGACTGATTCAAAGCTATCGACATTTTATCTGCTCTTCGTGAAGTGTCAGAAATAAAAGCAATCATTCCAGGCTCTACTACCTTGTAATTTTCTAGAGGAACTCCCTCCATATTAGCTTTAGTATTGATGAATTCTTTACTTGTTGCTATACCTCGTACAGAATCCAACTTGAGATTACCAATATTTTTTTGATTGACCTCTTCTATATAGGAACCAATTGCTTCACAAGGCATCTCTCGCCTCAAATCTTCAATATACGCATCACAAACAAGTTTTATATCATCCAAGCCACGCTCATAGCTTTTCTGATTTTCCAGCATAGCATTATAGATATCTACATAATTTTGTTGAATTGATAGTGGCGGCAGTTCAAGTTCAATATCACAAAACACATCCCAATCCAGATTTGAACGAATACTTCCATCACTACAAAAAGCACCATATCTATCCTTTTCCTTAGAAAGAAATTTCATAAAGAAATACAACGGATTAACGATATCTGTCGCAACAACTTCAAACGTTGTATATGCAGGAGATACCAATATCGGAACATCTTTGTTGTACATACTTACTCTAATGCATTCATCTCGACCTGTTTGCATCCCGCTATAAACAAAACGATTCTTTCTAACCACTTTATACTTAGTTTCATCTAAACCTTCAGTATTTGCAACAGTAGGCATAAACTCTTTATTAATATTGATTCCAAAAAAATCTCTAATACCAAGATTGTTTCTTTCATCAACTATTTCTATCAATTCTCCGATTTTATATTTAGTCAATCCCATATCCAATCCCCCTAAATGCTTCTTCCAGCATCTGCTGGGATTTCTTTTCCTGCATCATAATCTCTTTCATTTCAGATTGAATACGAACCATTTCTTTTTCATAATCAATTTCTAAATCATGATCAATAAACTCAATGTATTTGCTCGGTGTAAGAGCCCAGCCTTTATTTTCAATTTCATCTATACCAACACTGCGATAAAGTTCTGGTATTTCATAGTTTGTTCCGTCAATCCCCTCACATTGCCATGTGTGATAAATATCTGCTGCCTTCTCGATTTGTTCTGTATTCAACCGAACTTTCTTTTTGCTCTCACCCTTAACAGCATTTTCTGTCCATTGGCGTAAATCAATAAAGAGTATCTCATGCTCGCGGTTTCGTAGATTTCTTCCATGATATTTTCCGCCTTTTTTATTCTGATTCAGTATCCAAAGAGTAACGCTAATATCTGTAGTAATAAACAATTCTCTTGGCAGAACAACGATAGCCTCAATTTTATCATTCTGAATCAGTTCCTTACGTATTTCCAATGTATCGCTATCATTCAATGCACCATTTGCAAGAAGGAATCCCGCTACTCCATCAGTTTTCTTCAAATGTGAAAGTATATGCAAAATCCAGGCATAATTTGCGTTACTTTCAGGTGGTGTTTGATAGTCAGACCAACGACCGTCATTTTTCAAATTGTCAATATACCAGCCTTTCAGATTAAAAGGTGGATTTGCCATAATATAGTTAAAGTGCAATCCTTTATGTAAATCATGCGTAAATGATGAATCTGCTTCTTCTCCAAGATTATGACTAATTCCACGTAAAGCTAAGTTCATTTTTGCAAGACGATATGTAGCCGGTTCTTTTTCCTGACCATATACATTGATACCATTTAAGTTTCCCTGCTTTGACTTTACAAGTTCAGCACTCTGAATAAACATTCCTCCCGAACCGCAACAAGGATCATATAAGGTGCCATCATAAGGTTCAATCATCGTTGCAATGAGTTGAACTACGTCATGAGGTGTATAAAATTCTCCTTCCTCCTTTGTGGCATTTACCGCAAACTCCTTAAGGAAATATTCGTATACACGACCAATAAGGTCTTTTTCCTCTCCAAATGTCTTATGACTGATTTTGTTCACTTCATCAACGATTTTCTTTATATCATTAGCTGCTAAATTACGTGCTGTAAACGTTCCTTTCACAAAACAGCCTTTCAACTGTGGATCTTCTTCCTCAAGTCTTTGCAAAGCTGTATCAAGTGCAACATTAAGCTGTGGTGCCGGTGTACTGATAATAGTCGACCATCTTGCTTCTGGTGGTAAATTATATGTACCATCTGCAAAAGTAGCATCATCAAAGAATGCTGCTCTAATGTTCTCATCTTCCGGATCTAATCCCTGCTCTTTAAGTGTCTGTTTTAGATTTTCAATTCCATCCTCATACTTTTCGCCGATAAACCTCAAGAACACTAGCGTAAGCATCATATCTCTTTTTTCAAAGAATGAGCCGGAATTACGTGCCGCACGCAAATAATCTCTACAATTAAATAAAATATTATCTATGTTCAATGCCTTTTCAGTTGTTTTCTTCTTAGCCATATTACTTTTCTTCCCTTTTCTCGTCTGGAATAAATTCCATGATGTCCTGTATCTCACAATGCAATACTTTACATACTTTTTCCAAAACTTGTGTACTTACATGTTCATTCTTACCTAATTTTGCCAGTGCATTTGTTGTAATTCCAGCCTGATCTCTAAGGTCAACTTTCATCATATTTTCATCTATTAATTTCTTCCATAATTTGTTGTATCTGATTGCCATTGCTAATCCCTTCCGTATCATTACAACGATTTATTATTTCTTTCTCATTATATCATCAAGTTCTCCTTGTTTCAATCTAAAATTGATTTTTTCAATTTTAGAATATATGTAAAAGACAGATATTTTTAGTCAATAAAAAACTCCCTCCTAGGTAACAAGTTTTTATTATACTTGTCCAGCTAAAAGGGAGCATCTCATTCAGTTTTTTACTTCTGAAAATCAGTAGGGTTTCTTTATATACGTTATGAAATAAAATTTTTATCTCTTGAATAATCGCAAAATGTTGCCATTTTGTTGCCAATCACTAAGCAAATTTGCTTGTAACCCGCATAAATACTGGGATTTTATGATTGTGTGGATTATTCAAACTCTTTTTCGGGTTCGATTTTTTATGTTACTTTATTGTTATCATGTTTCAAAGCTGCTGTACCCAAATTGTACCCAACACCTATAAAACCAAAATAATATACATCAAAGACTATATTGGTACACCATCAAAATCTTCTTCAATTATCTGTTGAACAACGTCTTGTGGTAATAATGATTGCACTACTCCAGAGGCAAGTTTTTCCTCTATTTTTGCAGGCAGTATATACATATAATAATCCCAATAATCATACGTTTTAAGGGTGTCGACACTTTTCTCTGAGAAGAATGCTACTTTATCTTTTTTCTCATTGATTATTTTCTCGTTTTCATCAATCTTTTCTCCAATATTTTTTAGAACAGAAGACGAAAATGAACTTTTTCGCATTATCTCTTGTAAATTACTAATCTGCGACTGTTCTTTATAAAAAAACATTCTTTTAACCCAGCTTGCAACATTTACTTTAGAAGAGTTTCGAGCATTTCCTAATCTAGATTGGTATGCTAAAATCAATTGTCCTTCAAAAATTTTCTTACTATTCGATCGCTTATAAAAATTAATAATTAGATTCTCCCACTCTTCTATTATTTCATTCTTTTTCCCGCTTTTCCCAACAGCTTCAATGAAATCTGTCAGTATAGCAACACTTTCTTCACCATACTTTTCTATTTCTTCAACTACTTTCTTATATTCTTCTGCATTTGTTAGCTGTTTCTTTCCAACAACCTTCAAAAACCATTGTTCTACGGCTTCCTTATCTTCTTCTGTACCATTACGTTCATCCAAATTATGTCCTAAAGTAGAACGAATAGAATTTATATTTTTCACAATATTCTCAAGTCTGACATAATCATAGTTTATACTGTATTTTTTCCCAATAGAACGTAGGTTATTACATATTCCAGCATCCACGAGAAATTTGTACATATTCAATGACGCCTGCATAAATCTTGCATCCTCACTGAATACCATAATAGAGTCGGGGTTGTAATTGCATAATACAAACAAATGCTCAGCCAAAGTATCACGTACCTTTTTGTTTAGTTTTTCTGCTTCAATAGGTGAAAAAGCTATGTTCTCATTCATGTTTTTCACCTCCTTCTACAGTTTTATGTGCAGAAAACTGGCTAGCAAAGCTTAGTCCTAACTCAAAATTTTTAAGAATTTGATTTTTTTGAGGCATACGGCGTAATCCAAGATTTTTCATATAAAATTTTACGCCTTGATTTTGTTCAGCAAAACGAGGCAAACCATCAACCTTAAGAAATCCGGAATAATTATGAGTCGACGCAACTGTACCGTTGTATTTCTGTGCGATGCCAGGCTCAAAACAAATTAAATACGGAACTCGCATCCTCTGGTTAGGCATATCTGATACTTTATACATTGTTTTTGCTGCACCTAAATAATCTCGATTTATATGAATCTTTGCTAATGCAAATATTAGTGTAACAATAGGGCGAACGGAATTACCAGATATACTTTCATACTTTTCACAAGTTGCATAAACCTTTAACCAATCACTCTCTTTTAGATAGGTTTTCTGCCATTCTCGTCCAATTGAAAGCGGCCTTCCATTATAAAGCATCCATTCCACCCTTAATAATAAATATAAAGCCTGTATGCTTTTTTCAACACAAGCACTATACTCAGTATTGTTAATAAAATCAACAATATTTTTGCAGACATCCAACTGATTTTCATTTAGGACAAATTCTTTTCCCGTTTCATTCTCATATTCTGCAATAGCACTTCCACTAAGCCCAATTGAATCCAATTCTTGTTGACATACAAAACATATACCAGATGCATTATTTCTAGAAAGCATATTATTAAACAAATTCAAAAAGGGAGCTGGAGCTGTCCCATTTTCAATATCAGCTATATGAACCTCATAACTGCATGAATACTGTGCAATCTTATGCAAATGAATACTCAACTCATCCTTATCATTCATTCCTCGATTTGTAATTTCCAGTGTACTAGCATCATCTGCAATCATTCGAACATCACTAAGAAGAAACAATCTTCTTTCTTCACTTGCACTCTCATATTCTTTTTCAAATATTTTGAATAAAGCATTATACAAATAGCCATTAAGTGGCGACGCTGAAATGGCTTTAAATAATATAGGATACAACTGTACATAACTCAACGGCTTGACATCCATTGCTACAATTGAACCGTTCATATACTGCACATATTCTTGCTTAATGCTTTCCAGTGTTCCATTTGACATTGCCAATTCTACTGTTAAAGAATTTATTGACGACTGGATTGAACGTTGAGATAAATAGCCATGTGTATCGTGCATCATCACTTCAAGTTTTTCTATGCTATCCAAAGCAAGATCTGATACCTCCGATAACATTTTTAACCTTTTTTTGTATGTTTCTTCTGTATAGTCATCTGGAAATATTTCCCACGGACTCCTATTTCCATATTGACTCTTTGAATAATTATGAAGTTTGTCCCACATATTTCCATAAAGTTCTCTATAAAAACTAATTTCTATTAACGCAAAACCTCTGTCTTCATCCGGAATATGAAATTTAGTTCTAACTTCATGAATCTTATCCGCAATCACATCAACTTTGCGCAAAATGCTAAGATGCTGACCATAATCCTTATGCCCCTTCCAAAATTCTATATATTCAGTATTTGGACCATACATCTTTAAAATAGATTGAATAGATTCTTTTAATTCATAATCCACTTCATTATTCTTACGGTAGCATTCAACATAATGGTTAATTATTTCCAAAATAATTTCTATCTGTTTATCTTCACTTACTTGATTATTTTTCAAAAAGATCTCTGCTTCAAGTGTACTTCGAAACCTAAAAACATATTTCCCATCAATTTGTTCGAAGTAATGTATATAGTTGATTTGTGAAGTTAATAATCTGAACAATTCATAATCGTTATATACACCACTCTTTCCAAAGAAATCATTTTCATTTTTGCATAGCATCCTTAAGGCCAATGAATAAGGTGTATCCAATTTAAATCGACTAAACATGGCAATGCATATATTAAATTTATCTAAATCATATACATCAACTTCATCATCTTCAAGAGTCTTTTGGGCTTCTTCATTTAAAGGTATTCCAGCTTTTTTCAATGCTTCAAATAACGGATTGTATACCTCGTCTTCCTTTTTCCCTAACAGCGATAATTGTTTTCTAATATAACGATTAACTAATCTCTGTTCACGGGACAACCCTGCTTCAAGCTTTGGTCTAATTAAAATTATCAATCTATAAAAATACTCAAAAATATCTACATTTCCTGATAATTCATCCCATATTTTGTTAATTTCCTCTTTATCTGCAACAGCGTATAGTTTGGCTTTCTGTTTAAGTGTATTAATTTCACTCTCATCAAGTTCTCTTGTCGCAGAGACAAAATAACAATTATTATGAGAGTATAAATCACTTTCAACCTCAGATTTAACAAATGAACCATCATGCTGCAATGTATAGTAAACCTTGTTAGCCTCTTTCTTTTTTGATTCAACACTGGTATATGCCGAACAAACTAAAACAAAACGTCTTCCTCTATTTTCCAGTTCGTGAACTAACTGTTTTGCTTCAGCAACTACATTGCGGTATGAAGAACTGTCCCAGACTATTAAAAAACGGGTATCTTTATCACCAACTTGTTCAACCTCTTGCATCAGTTCATCAAGAACTTGAATTTCACTACTTTGGCTTGCGAAACACAAATTATCACCATTAATGTAAATAACTGGATTTATTTTCTCGTTATAAATTTTGTATGCTAATGCTGCTAATTCCACACTTTTGGAACTACCAGGAATCCCTTCCAAAATAATGGGAATGTTACATCCACTTTTAGCCATGCTTTTATTGAAAATAAGATTTTTTACTATTGCAATTAAAACGTCCTCATAATTTCTTTTTAAATAAAAAGTAGATTGAGGTAAAAAGCCATACCACTGTGGCGAATCCCCCGAATTATTTAAAAAATTATAAAACCATCTTGATTGCTGAATTCTTCCTAGTGGTCTTATCTCATGAACTTTTTCTTCCGTAAGCAACTGCGCAAAATATCGACATCGTGATAGAATTGATTTTTTAATAAATACTGGTTGCTGACCCTTATAAAACAAATTTACATCATCATCAGAAATTGTTTCTTGTACATTATATTCTTCTGAGAAATCAGCCAATGCATCTGCCAATTTCCCGTCATACCAAATGAATCTATTCTTCTCAGCAGATTTTTTCAGCATTTCTGATGGATTGTCATCTGAATTAAAAAATTCAATTGTACCGCCCTGAAGTTCCTGCCAAGAAAATATAAAAGTTTCGACAGGAATTTCATCTGCTCTATTAGAATTATATCCGATAACAACCATTCTTGTTCGAATATCCATTCTAGACATAACTCGATTTAGGATTTTCTCTGCTTGTTTTTTAACAAAAGACGGACGTAAATAATCTTCTACTTCTTCCAATTCTGCTGGCACTTCATTCTCTGACCCATATAGTTGGATTACAGGCAAATTATCTCTACTAAATAAGTTTATAGGTAAATCTGAAAATGATATATATCTATGTGGTGTTCTTCCGTTTGCGAACTCAACTCCAAATCCATCTTTCTTACTTGTTGTAATAACACAACTCCATGGCAAATTGCATATTTTTTCCGTCAATTCACCATTATCAATTGCACTACTCCCCACAAATAAAATAACATTATCTTGATTAAAACTTTTAAATAAATCTGAAATAACTTCATCTTCGTTAATCCTATTATTCATTCACATGACCTCCCATAAATCAGATATTTCAATACTATTATGAATTAATAATCCCCCTAAACTATAAAGGCAAATTATTCAATCACTCCCGTAATATCCCGATAACGATTTACCACCCGATAAATCTCTACTACCTCTTTACCAACCTTATACAGCACGACATAATCTTTCCACACCACATACTTATAATCCGTCTTAAAACTCACACGCTTAGACAAGTCTACACCAATGTAAGGAAACCGCTGTATACTCTCAAACTGGCTGTAAATCTCCTGTATTGTTTCCAATGCTTTATCTGCATTATCCTCAGCAATATAATTCTTAATAGATTTCAAGTCCTTTGCCACTAACGGATTAATCCGCAACTTCATCATGTTCTATTCTCCCACCATTGTCTTTAGTTCATCCAATGACAACCAACCTTTTCCATCCTTGACAGCCGCCTCAGCCTCTTGCAGCTTCTCTAAAAGTTTCTTTTCTGCTTTATCTCGCTCATAATCTTCTATATCCATTACCACAAATCTTCCCCTGCCATTTTTCGTAAGAAAAACAGGTTCTCCCACCTGGCAGTTCTTCAACACTTCATTGTAATTTCTCAAATCAGATACCGGTAATATATTTGGCATAGTTACCATCCTTTCAAAATCAATACTATATTCTATCTTTTATTATAGCCAAAGGCGCTGTAAAAATCATCGAAGGTTTTTACAGCGATTCCCTTATTTGCAGTGTCTGATTAAATCGATAGCCAACTCCCCACACTGTCTGTATGTAAACAGGCTTGCTTGGATTATCCTCTATCTTTTCCCGTATATTGCGAATATGGCTCATAACAATGTTGTAATCGCCATAATATGGTTCTTTCCAAACCCTATCATATATCTGCTCTTTACTAAATACTATTCCGGCATTTTGAGCCAACAACAATAAAATTTCAAATTCTGTATATGTCAAGTCAATTTCATTTTTTTTACGAACTACAATGCGCTTACGCTTATCAATATAAAGTCCCTCAAAACAAAGTTCCCCTTTATGGACAGCTTTATGTTTCAAAACCTCTATATCTTCACTCACACATGATATAATACGGTTGATAATATGCTCTTCTCCATCCTCAAATGATAGAATTAAAATCTTCCCAAATGATCACCCCATTTCACATCCTGTACAAGTCACTTATTTTTATGCAAATTGTTTTGTCTTATAAGATACCAATCCTTTTACCAAACACCCTATGGCAAAACAAATATTTATTCCCAGTACAATATACCATATCTCATATATGTCATTTACAATTCCCGTCATGACAAGAAAAATCGGCATAGAATCTACTATAAGCCATATGATTCCCCCGAAAAACATCCTTATCAATACAGGAAGTCCCCAACATACAGCCGCAATAATTACTGCGCCAAAAGAGCTATTCTGATATGCAGAAACGCATAGTGTAATGGCGCATAACGATAAAAGCGCCTGAAAATCTAATCCTAATAAAATGCCAAGATATTTCAAAAATAATACAGGTTGAAGCATATGTTGAGAAAGCACCATCCAGGATATATTTTCAAATCCCTTCAAACCATATATCATCCAGCATAAGACTAAATTGACTAACACAAACCACATAAAAATGAAAATAGTGATTGTAAAAGAAGCCAAAATTTTAGCATGAACATCTTTTCTTCTTCCTTCTTCCGTGCTAAAAATTAATGGCAGGGAGTATCCCAAAGTTTGTGTAAACCTCCAAACTGATGTAAGATAAAATTACTCAGTTTGGAGGTTATTTTTATGGCAAGAAGAAAAGACAGCCCACAAAAAGCAGCAATGAGAGAAATGATGCGTGACTATCTGAAAAATAATGATATCAGCATCAAAGACGGCACCGATGTAAATAGCATCATGCGTGACATGATGTCTGTCCTTTTGGAAGGTGCTTTGGATGAAGAACTGGATGAGAAATTAGGATATTCCAAGTATGACTATCGAAACAAAGAAACAGACAATAGTAGAAATGGACATTCCAGCAAAACCATGCACACCAGTTATGGAGATATGGATGTGGCGATTCCAAGGGATCGTAACGGTGATTATGAACCACAGCTGATTAAAAAATATCAAAATACCGTAACTCAGGACATGGAAGAAAAAATACTTTCCATGTATGCCAAGGGAATGACAACTGGAGACATTGAATCCCACATGCGTGAATTATACGATATTGATATTTCTGATAGCACAATCAGCCGGATCACAGACAAAATCCTGCCGATTGTAAAAGAATGGCAGGAACGCCCTCTGGAAGAAGTGTATGCTGTAGTATTTATGGATGCAATCCATTATCATGTCCGTAGCGAAGGACGTATTGTAAAACGTGCGGTTTACATTGCTCTTGGTATCGACATGAATGGAAAAAAAGATGTCCTTGGAATGTATGTTGGAGAAAACGAAAGTGCAAAGTTCTGGCTTTCTATCATGAATGGATTAAAAAACAGAGGTGTTGAGGA
>ENA-OOSB01000211-OOSB01000211.1-human-gut-metagenome-genome-assembly--contig:-NODE-211-length-31400-cov-2.138395_pt1 | contig 31400 bp, 49 predicted proteins | sample MGYA00241173_ERZ501204 | MGnify/ENA primary metagenome ERZ501204 (study PRJEB25962, sample SAMEA1965384) | human gut metagenome | biome: human gut; feature: human-associated habitat; material: faeces...
TATCAGGTGTTGAAGCAGCATATATCCCTGACGTTGTTTCTACAAATGGTTCACTGACATATAATGCGGAAAATGGAAGGATAAAATTAGTATCAGGATATTTTAATTTTGCGGAGGATTTAAATATTAGCTATGTTCCCGTTTAGAGAAATAAATATACCTAAACTTATTTACCAGATAAACAGACCTAATTATATGGTAAATAATGAATACAGGTTGAACAACTTCTATAAGCTGTTGTTATGTTTGTTATATCCTTTTATCTTACTATGGAACGAATATAATACAAAAAGGCAACGGGCATATAAAATCGCTGCCTGCCAATATGGGAAGCAACAAGTAATAGATATTCTTAATGACCTATACGACCCTGACGGGAGGCATATAGAGGCTATAAGTATCACTTCAAATAAAGTATATCTATATCCTTCAGATTATGAAGCTGGCGAAAAAGTATATTGGAGCGATAAAGACTATACGACTGGGGGAAAGTCATATTTATATACTTCATCTTTGACAACAGGAGTAATTATAAATTACCCGTCTTATTTAGAAGAAAATAAAGATACATTTTCAGAATTTACCCAAACTGTAGATTCATTAATAATATGGGGGATAAAATATAAACTAAAATCAGTACAATATGCTCAAAGACACAATATTATCATATATAAACGATGATGGCAATCTTGTTTATATAAATGACTTAGTAAGCGCATTTGATAACTGGCAAAGCGCATTAGGGATATTTTTAGGGGCAAGTAATTACAAATTCATTGATATTAGTATGTCTAATGAGATGGATTCGGCTACTTTTACTTCTGGGACTACCCAGCTTATATTTAAAACCTCTTCATCTCTACCGTCATTAGCTACAGGGACTATAATAATTGCGACCTGCAATAAAACATTTACTGTTACAGAACAAAATAGAGCGACTGTATATGTATGGTTAAGCGATGTAGAACAACGTTCGTCAGAAACAGGGCAAGAATATACAGCTATAAAAAGAGCATTATTTAGCAATACTCAACCTACAGGAATATCCGAAGTGGCTACAATCGACTTAACATGGGCTGTAGGTATGGACGGGTATTCATTCTATCACACATATGATTGGCGGGCGAATCTGGTATTACCGTCAAGTATAGGTTTATCAGACATAGCAAATGGGGCTGTAGGAACCCTAAAGATAGCTGACGGAGCCGTCACCTCCGAAAAGATAGCTGACGGCACTATTTCGACTCCAGATATAGCTGACGGAGCCGTCACCTCGGCTAAAATAGGGGATTATCAAGTAACAGAACGGAACATTGGATTAGGCTCAATATCTAATGACGCACTACAATCCGGTTCAGTATCAAATGAAAAAATTATAGATTATAGTATAAACTCCACGAAAATTGCTGCACGTGCCGTTACTGATATTAAACTTAACCTGACTCCTTATTTCTTAGGCAAATATGCAATATACGCAAATTCATCCCAATTAAAGGAAACTGATAATGCGATAAATAATAAAACATTATTTGAAACGCCAAATATTCCTAATGGCGGGACATTTGTAAACTCAAATAATCCACAAATGTCTTTAAATTTTACTGGAGCAAAAATACAATCAGTAATAGTAAGCGCATATAATTTAAATGATAATAATACCCAAATATTTCCTAAAGTTCAATATAATTATGGGGCTAATTCTGTTACAATTTTTGCAGATAGTATATCACGACCTTATAATGTTATATTTAATGTGATTGTATTTTTAATGAAATAATATTATGGAGAATCAGGCGGGAGGATTTCAGGGATTTTTAGGGAGTTTATTTGCTGTAGTAATAAGCTACATAGCCCCTATATATGATTATGTTATAATTATCGCTTATATATTCTTGATAAACTTTATAATAGGATTGATAGAAGATATCATTGTAAAACAGAAAACGTTTAAATGCAAAAAGTTTTACTTCTGCTTATGTGAGATGTTAGTGTTTTATCTTTTAGTAGGGAGCGTTTATTTTATAGGTGATAAATTCCATAACAAAGAAATGGCGTTACAGTGCATATCGGCAATTGTAGCAATCGTCACGTATTTTTATTCATTGAACATACTGACTAACATAAAATCATTGCTTCCGAATAATAGGGCAATATCTTTTATACATTATATAGTAAGCTTTGAGATAGTAAAGAAAATACCATATTTTAAAGAATTTGAAACACATGAAGCATCTGAATCAAATAGGAGCAAAGGGGCTTAACCTTATAAAGGAATTTGAGGGGTTAAGACTGGTTGCATATAAGTGTCCAGCCGGAGTATGGACTATCGGGTATGGGCATACATATAATGTAAAAGAAGGCGATGTAATAACAGAGGCTAAAGCAACGGAATTTCTTTTAGATGATATTTCTAATGCTGTAGATATAGTATCCGGCTCAACTATGGATGTGGAATTGACACAAAACCAGTTTGACGCATTAGTCTCTTTTACTTATAATGTCGGGGTGAAGAACTTTTCGGATTCTACACTTTTGCGTAAAGTGAAATTAAATCCGAATGACCCTACTATCGCTAATGAGTTCAAGAAATGGATATATGCGGGGAAAGAAGTGCTTTCAGGACTTGTAAGGAGAAGGAAGGCAGAATCTGAATTATATTTTAAGAAATGAGGAAATTTGGGGTGTTATTGGTTCTCTCGCTCTTTCTGTCCTTTGCTTGTGGCTATGTCATAGGCAAACATGCCAATACACCCCAAATAGAGGCTCATACAGACACTTTCGTGATAACGAGGGTAGATACTATCATTGACACGCTTTTGATTCCAAAATACATCAAAATAAAGGAGACTATCAGGGACACGTTGTATGTTCCTGAACTTTCTAAGCCGGCAGAAGTAGAAATACCGATATCTGAATACTGTTTTGAAGATTCTACATATTCAATATGTATGACCGGATATAAGGTAGAGGCTAAAAAGATAGAGGTTTATTCTCCAGTCAAGTATTTAACCATAACAAAAACTGAAACGCATATTAAAAAAAAGAAAAGCCACTTCAGCTTAGGATTGCAGGCAGGATATGGTTACGCCATTTCTTGTAATAAATTTTCTCCATATCTCGGTTTTGGTGCACAATGGAATTTTCTAACATTTTAGTGTGTTGGTAGTATAGAGGATAGAAATATTCTCATGCTATTAAAAAAAAGGCTGCAACTTTCGTTGTAGCCTTTTCTACATTATCATTTAATATGAAAAAAATTAAGTGGTGACAACTATTTTCACAAACCGTTGTAGATACATACGAATATTAAACACTATGCAAATATATAAAAACTCCCCGAATTTCACAATTTGGGGAGCCTCATTTGCCAATTTTTCTGTTTTCCGAAATGCTGTACTTAATGATATGTACAAATATAAAAAATCCCGTCTATTTTCACAAACAAACGGGATAAATACGTATTAAAAATAATGAATAATAATGTTTAACTAAAACTAAGCTTGTCAGATTGTATTAAAAAGAATAGGTATTTGTCTCTTATTTTTCTTGTTATTTTAACCATTAAATCTGCCGTTGTATCGTCAAATTGGTTGAAGTTATCATTTATATAATCATATATCTTTTGCAATTCTGATATAGTATCCTTTAGCATCATTTCAAGAGAAGGAATAAATTTAATAGGCTCTATAAAGGAAAATTTTAAATATTGTTCAAAATTATAGGGCGGTATCCCTCCGGTTACTACAGTGCTTTCCGCAATTTCATCTACAAAATCTATTAGTTTTTCGTTTATTTCGTCAAAATACGGATGATAAGTCATAAAGTCGTGCCCTACCATAGTCCAGTGACGGGCTTTAATATTCTCAGCGCATATTTTTAATGACGCTTGTATAATATTTAGAATTTCCTCTGTTTCCATGATTTATATTTTAAAAAGGACAATCATCATTATTATTATTTCGACTATTATTGTTTTGTTGTGTCTCTGTTTTATTTGTTTTTATTTCAACTCCTTTACCGCAGAATATTTTAGGTTGATTTGACAATCTTTCTTCTGCATTTTGATTTATGTAAACTGTAATGTCACTTCCGTAAGGGTCTGGCTGTTTACGTTTACATGCACATAGCTTAACAACATTGGCTTCATTCCCATTTTTCCGCAGGAAATTTTTTATTTTATCCGAGGGGATTTGGCTCAAATCTATTTCAATAACAATCATTTCCATACACAAATATATTAAATTTTATAATTCAACGTATATTTCTCGTTCATTTTCTTGTTTATCCGAGTTGTATAAATCCGCTAACTCTTTTAAGTTATCAGGACTTATAATAAATAAACATCCCTTTTTGTTTTTTTCCTTTATAGCTACAAGAGGTATTTTCCCCTCTTTCTTAGCTTTTTTAGAAGTATCATCAAATAATCTCCATATCGAAAACGATTCACGTAGTTTGCATTCTATGTAAATATCAGGGTGCATAGAATCGGAGTGAGTATTATGCCCTGAATTGCTACCTGAAAGGGGGACTCTTTTAGTCCCAAAAATGGCTGCTACTGCTGCCTCGAATCTTTGCCATGTTCTTTTACTTGTTGCCATATTATTTTATTTTGAATAAATCTACTCTGTCACATAGGAATACTGTATTTTTTTCAACCCTTGTATTATCTATGATTTCTTGATAATGTTCTTTATGTTTAGATATATATCTTTGCGGGAAAGGAATCCATTTGTAGCCTCTGTAGTTTTTAAAACAGTCCACTATTGCAGGTTGAGGTCTATTGTCTGAATCTATACGTTTCCACGAAGATTTTTTTATAAGTTGCCAAATAACATTGTTGTCATGACCGAAAATAGGTAATATCTGTTTTATAAATAAATCGGGAAAATTGTAATCATTTATATGATTATTAAATGTATCATCATACACAAACCTAATATAAATTGGTTCTGGTGCTATTTTTTCTGCAAGATAAGTTAAATTATAAACAGTAATCCATAGCGATTCATAATATTCTACCAATCCATGACAATTTATAAACATACCAAATTTTTTGTCATATCTTATTCTGAAGTCAAAGTATCTTACTCCATGTTTGAACTGTTCATATATTGTCAACTTCTGGCATTTTGACGTAAAGTTAATCAGCTTCATCCACCATTTGCGTGGTTCCAGATATGTGTTTGCGTTGTGCGCTCCGAGTATCTTTTTCATAATTGCTCTATCGTGTTATAACTACATAATATTTCAAAATAATTTTTCTTCCTGTATTTTTTAAATCTTTCTTCTGTCTTGAAAAGGTTGGTTAACGTTTTATCTCCTGAAAAATATTCTTTCTCAGTTATATTTTCATACTCCGAGAATTCTTTAATGCAATACATAGCTCTTGCCTGATTAGCAATATATCTATTTTTAGCGAATAATCTATGTTTGCGCCCTAAGAAGAAGAAATAAAATACCTTTTTCATTATAAATCATTTTTTAATGTCATTTCTCCTAAAAAAGGAGTGAACTCGCTTTTATCCCATTTTTCACTATATCTAAGGCTATAATAATAACATTTAAATCTGGATTAAACGCTAAAATAGGGAATTCTTCCCAAGAAATATCAGCGCGATTTACTCTTGTCTGTATCATTTTCTTATATTTTAATATCCAACATATTTTTAATTTCTTCTATCGTCTCTACTACATTTATCGACTCGCCATTATTCATCGTTACAATACTTCAAGTTCAATAATGGGAATAACTTGATACAAGTTTTATACTATCTGTGTATATTAATATAGAGCAAAGTTCCTTTTTTGAACATCTGTAATTATAAAAATAATAATGTAGTCTAATATACTTTCCCATACAATTTATTTTTAAATTCCACATAATAAGAAAATAGTTATCATAGATATTATTACAGCATAAGATAATAAGTATGTATATTTAATCTTTAAAAGTTTGAGCCTTTCTTCTAAATTAATCACCCGTTTACTTAGTCCGATGCAATTCTTCTCAGTAATATTTTTATCCCTTAATCTTTTTGTGTATAGTCTAAAATTTTCGTCCATCCAGTTTTTTATTTTTGGTTCAATATCATTTAATGCATTATAAATATCTTCTTTTTCTCCGCCTCTGATAAATCCAATAGGAGCTGTGAAGTTTTTTGAATTGTGATATTCGTTAAACTCAATTCTTACAAGGACTCCATTTTCTTGCATAAAAATGCGTTCAGCTTCTTTTTTAATTTCTTCATCTGTCATCCTTGCTTTTTCTACCAGTTCGTCATAATCAAATCTATCTATTATGACTACATTTTCTATTTCTGCCATGTCTATTTATTTTTAAATTTTGCACAATACGGTCTAATTCCTACAGAACGGTATATATTTAAGACACTGCAAAACACCATGAAGTCTTTTAATTCTCCAGCATTCATACAGTTTCTACAGTCGCACGATTTAGGAATTTCTTTCTTTTTCACTTCTCTTTAAGTCTTTTTAGAACATCTTTGTTACTATTCAGTATATCATCAAATGTAGGAATCGGCATCCATAAATCATCTTCATTTACATAACAATCAAAATAAACATCACATTCTTCTACCCATATATTATATTTCTTTCTGTAAAACATTATCCTTGGGCTATAATTATAATTTTTGAGTCTTACTAAAACTTCTTCTCCTTCTGGAGGGAGTTGTTCACTAACTCTAATCCAAGGTGACTTATTTTCTTTTGTTCCCATAATTCATATCTCTTTTATAGTTAAATATGCTTCTTTTACTTTATCATGATGTGCATTTAGATATTCGTTTAAACTTACTTTTTCTCCAAATAGCTCAAGGAATTTTTTTTCATCAGGGAACCAATTATCTTTTATTATCTCATAAGGCTCAAATAAAAGTACATATGGTAAATCTCGTTTAAAGAATATCGCCATAGCAGCATAAGCATCAAGCTTATTGTATGCTTCTATTTGATATTTATTAGACATTATCCCGAAAGTAATTTTCATTCTATTCATATTTCTCAAAATTTATAGTTACATATCCCAATTTATGTTCGTTAATCCAGTCTTCAGTTTGTTTATAAGAGAATTTTATTACAGCATCAAATCCTTTTGCCTCTAAAAATTGTGTAACAGATATTGCAGACTTAATCAATTCTTCAGGATTGCCGGATTCCCCAGCAACGATAATTTTTAATTCTGCTTTTTTAATTCCACCTAAAAAATTCTTCATAGTCATTTTATATAAGCTACAGCCACATTCCTATCTATAAAAAAATGTATCCCATTTGAACATTCATTCCATCGGCATTTATCAAAGTCTTTTACTTCAACTGTTTCACCCACTTTGTATATAAAGTCTTTATTATAATCGGAACATATTTCGGTTATACCTGCTCTACTCCCGTCTAAATTTTGTATTTCCAATACCTCCGCTTTTGAGCATCTACATTTTAGAGACGTTGAGGAACTTCTATCTGCGTCTTCACATATTTTTAGTTTTACAATATATCTCCCGCATTTTTTCCACCCTATAAAACTTCCTTCTATTGGGCACTGATATGCCAAGAAAGATGTATATTCTGAATAATCAGCGCCTTCCAAATCAGCTCCTTCCAAACTAGCGTTTCCCAAATCCGCGTCTTTCAAATTAGCTTCTACTAATGTATCTTTAATTGTGTTATTCTCTTTCTCGAAAGAAAATAGCACATTACCAAAAACTGATTTTATATCTATTTTAATCTTCATAAGTTATTGTTTTTATTGTGTATTAAATTGTATTTTCCTCTGAATTTCAGGTATAATTTTTCTTGTTTTGCAGTAAACGGCATAAAAGAATGATTCAACCAGCGACATATATAATATACTTTGTCATTTGAATAGTCCTTATTATCAGAGGTGATTATCCAGTCTATTTTAGCCCCATTTTGTTTTGCTTTTTCTCTTGCATATATAAAACAATCAACAAGTTTAGGATATCTCATCAGTCCGATATAGTTGCTATTTAGGTTTGCTTTTGGACATACTATACATCCGACTCTTTCACGCCACTCATACTCTGTATTAATTGGAAGATTATATTTATGGATATAATCCCAGACGTCGCTATCTGCCCAATCTATTATTGGTTTTAGTTGTATAATGCCCGCAGTTCCTACTGATTGGCAATGTTCCTCAAAATAATCATCTATAAGGTTCTTATTCTTTTTTAGTAGCGTTTTGTTTCTTATTTCAAATGCTGTTCGTTCTTTCCTTTTAAAACTTTCATATTTTCTAACTCCGACAATTGAACATTCATCTACATATTTTCTGTTGTGTTTGTAGTCTGTACAACAATATGCTGATTGAACGGTCGGTAATAGTCCCCCATGATTCCGCCAAATATTTTCAATAAATCCGTATTTATAGTCTCTACGCTTTGTCACATCTGGATAATTTTCTTTGATAAACTTTAAAGTGATATTGCTTTCAAAAGAGTGATTGAAGTAAGATTTGAATTCAATCCCGCTTCGTTTGCAGAGGTCATAGCATACCTGACTGTCTTTCCCTCCTGACATACCCAACGCAATTTCAAAGTTCATAGCTTTAGCTATTTTTGAGAACTTCTGTATTCTCTCTATTGCCGTTTGCTCTATTTCTTCTGCAAATAAGTTCATTGTTTCAATTGCTTAATTAGATTGTTTAACCCTCTACCGTCTTTAATAGTCTTTCCAGTTGCCCATTCTGAATAAGGGAAATATTTTATGCTGTGTCCCTTGTACTCGAACTCTATCATTTTATCAGTGCAATTAATGATTGTTAGCCCTAATCTCTGTATTTCATTTATTGCTGTTCGCATTCTGATAGGTTCGAGCTTATTTTGTCGTTCTGTGTTTAATCGTGACATGTAAAAATATTTTATATTGATTCAAGAATTTTTTTATAGTATGATAATTTATCTTTTATTGTATCAAGTAAAATCGGCTTTAAAACTTCAAAATCTACTTTATTGAATACTTCACTTATTGGCATATTTTTCAAATAAATTATCTATTTCTAAATTTACTCTATCTGCAAATTCCCCAAATGATTCTGAAAATTCATCATCATTCAAATCATCTACAATTTTAACTACTCTTTCCGCGTAAAAGCGAGCTTTTGATAAGTCTTTCATTAATACCAAATTAGAAGATGAATCTACTTGCTGTATTATGTTAGTAAGCTCAATTGCAGCCTGAGAAAGCAAATCAGCGAAAAGAGGTATTTTTTTACAAACATACACCGCTTTTTCTTTCTGTTCCTTAGTCATGTTCCCGAACAAATCCTTAACCGGTATCAATTCATATTTATTCAAGTTGTCAAGTTGCGTTTTTATTTGAGTTACTTTTACATAGTCTCTTTTTTGTAACGCTTTATTCATCTTTTCAAGTAAAATATCTTTCTCGCTTTTCATCTCATTTAGTTTTTAGTGTGTAATAATCAGTTAATAATTTCCTGCAAGCATTGTACACAATTACAGCTTCTTTTGTAGTGTTGTTCGCCATTATCAGCTTTTGTGTTTCGTTTTCTACAGCTATTGTAGCTTCTGAAACATATCTTAAATAAGTCTCTGCCCGCACTTTGTTTTTGCTTATCAGATACTTAACCACTGGCAAACATGGTAACCCAATAGGCAATCTTTTTGTTTGTTTGAATTCATTGAAAGCATTCCTTTCAAAATCCGACAACTGTTCAATTGAAAAATCTTTAGAATGGACTTCTAATTGTTTTACATTCCCGTATTTTTCGATTATCGCCTGAGAGCGATTTACGTGCGATTTAAAGGCTTTTAAAAATTGGATGATAGTTTGTACCGACATACGATAGAAAACCCCAAATTCGCCAGATAAACCATAAATTATCGCTATGTCGCACTCCTTTATGGTTAGCGCTTTGCATTCCGCCTCTAAAAATGTTGCGACATCTTTTGTTGTGACCTCTATTAATTCGTCCGTCGTTTCTTGATTTACCCTTAAAAAAGCCTTTTTTACTATGTCCATAGAAAACAAAAACAGTTCGTTTTTATTTAATTCGCTTATTTTCGGGTAATTTTGAGCTTCTTTTATTTGCTGTATGTCCATATCGCAATTATTTATTGTCTTTTTTGTTATACATCATTCCGAATAAAGAATCATCTTTCCCCTCTTGTATATCCTGCATAATCTTAAACGCGACTCTTTGCGTTTGTTCTTCCATTGTCTCCTTTTTTGCAAATCCGCGCGCCCCCCCTGCTAAATTTTTCGGATAAAAAACGCGGTTCGTTTGAATTTTAAGAGCTTTTGCCAATGTTGTTTTCCAGTTTATTTTTTTTGTTTTCGATTTCTTTTTGTTTTCCCAACCTTCAGTAGTACCCCAAAAGTTTTCGATAGCACATTCAATTGTTTTTATTATGTTCAATTCAGGGGGGTTGAATTCTTTTTGTTTTTCCATCCATTCTGCATCACATAGTATTTTGTCTACTTCCTCATGTAATTCTGACAAATAAACATTAAAATCTTTTCTCCAGTCTTTTTCTTCTTCTTTTTTAGAGATAAGAAATATATCGTTATTAGATGTAGAATTATATTTAGATATATTTTTTATCTCTTTTTTCTCTATAATGTTATTCTGTTTATTATCTGTAGAATTATCTGTAAGAATAATATTATTATCTACATTTACATCTACATTTACATTAACAGCTTCTTTTGCTTCCTTTTGCTTAGCAAAACAAGCATTTGCTTCTTTTGCTTCCTTTTGCTTAGTTTGATTAATTAATTTAAAACCCAGTGGGTTATTTTGGGTTTCTGAAAAAACCACTGGGTTATTTTTTTTTGAATACATTCCCCCTTTTTTCCCTGCTTCGCGCCTTTTCTCTTTTATGTTTTCCCATTTTTCTAAATCTCGCTCTATGTCTGACTTTATGAACTCAAAGCAAATATTTACACCTCCGTCGTTTATAAAAACGGGTTCTCCAGAGACATAATCAAAAATCGCATTTAATAGCTCTGCTTTTTGTGAATCATTTAGCAAATTTATTGCACTTCTCCACGACAAATAAAAAACAAATGTTTTTTTAGGTTCCATGATGTAGATAATATAAAAAAAGAGGTTCATTTTAGCTGCTACCCTAAAACAAACCTCTTTACGGTAATATACCGTGAATATCTTCTTTGTTGGTAGCAGTCAACACTACAAATATACGATTATTTTTTTAATTTCTTTATTCTTTTAAGCCTTTTTCTTGCCAAATCATATTTAGTTACCTCTTTATCTATCTTTTTTAATTTTTCTAATTTCCGTATGTTGTTTTCATTGTTTGCCATAGAAAATCCAAATATTAATATTGATGTTGCCGGAAATAACCTATAAAATTTCTTGCAAAACTCTACGCCTATATATGGGACTATATATATACCTAAAAATAGAACAGCGAAATATAATAATATTAAAACGACTAAATAAATAATTATTTTTGTTAGTATCATAATTTTAAAATTTTAAGTGTTTTCCCTTTTGATTCTTTTTTTACTGATTCATATATCAACGGAAATTCAGTTTTTAGCTTCTCAGTGTCTATTGTGTTGCGTGTATAGTCCTTAATTGTAGCCACTCTTACGCCTTCGCATACTAATTCGTTGCAATTGTTGAAAAGTAACGCTATTTTGTTTTCTAAATCTTCTTTCTCCTTCTCCAGTATTTTTATTTTATTTTTTATCTCGTTATAGCTATTGACTAATTCCATGTATTCAGGAGAAATGTTCAAAGATATTGTTCCAGAGGTATTTGTAATATTAAAAATATCCTCTTTGTTAATTGGAGCCGGCGGAACCCCTTTAAGTATGTGATTTTCTGTGAATTCTTTAGCCCCATTTAAAAGATACTCAAATAAATCTTTGTCAAAATCAAACATTCTCCATTTCAGTTGCTTTTGTCCATCATATACTACTAATATTCCCGCGTCATATTCTCCTACCCCCATGTTCCAAACTAATTGCATATACCATGAATTAGGAAAAGTTTCGGGGTCGTTTAAATCTACAGTACGTAATGTGTCCTTTATTTCAACGACAATGCGGTTTTTCCTTCGAAATTTAAACAATTCCCTATCGGGTGAAGCAATTATATAGGGCGGGTAATTATCGTTGCTTAAAACGAAGTATTTCGCGCTTTCTTTTATCACCCTCTCTGTAGACTCTGTTTCAAAAAGAGCGGCTATAGCGTTTTCCATTGCTTGCCCCCTTTGGGTATTATAATTAATTTCATTTTCCATTGCTTGCCCCCTTTGGTAGTCATTATACCAGTCTAAAGGCGTTTTGTATTCATCATGACCAGTTATTACCGCTATATCATGTCCTCCAATAAAATAATTGCTTTTCCGGTAATTGTACCAATCTTCGTAATTTCTAAACACTTTCCTATCTATCATATTGCCAAAATTTTACAGTGTAATAATAATATACATTCCCGTCTACTCCGAAAACAAATGGTATGCTTTCCGGATGGAACACCCCTATTTTAACATCTCCACTTTCTAAAATAATTCTTATCCTTTCATGTGAAGGAGGGAAAAACCTTGAATTCGTCCATTTCATCGAAAAATTTAACCCTTTTCCTTTACTCATTTGTCCCGTCTAAATATTCTAAATCTGTTAAATTTTCGTTCATTGGTGTCGAAAAATCATATTTTATTGCGTTTTCCATGCTCTCCGTTTTAGGCCCGTATAAATTTAAAAGGCTTTTTGCTACCGTTTTATTGGCCATCATCTCAAAATCTGTGACCCATAACCCCGTTTTATTTCTATAAGATTGCGAGTATTTTTGCGCGTGTGCCTTTATCTCCTCGACTGTCATATATTTAAAATATTCACCGCCTGAAAGGTATTTTATGTAAGCGACATTACCAATATAAGCCCGCTTTTTTCTCTCTATATAGCCGTTATAGTCATACGTTTTCAATATTATTTCCCCTTTGAACGGGTCTATACCTTCAATGTCACCCTCGCGAACCTCTGAGACGTTTATACGCTCTAATTTTTGCGTCCTATTAGCTAATTCAATGAATCCTCTATACATTATTTGCGCTTGTGCGTTGTCCTTGTAAGGGACAATGCAGGATTGCCCAAGAGCGGGAACTAATGACAAACCAGTCGTTGCAATAGCTAATCCGCATAAAATTACGCTGTTCGGGTTGCAGAATTTCAACTTAGAATTGTACGAAGCTTGCAAAATGTTTTCTACGAACGCCCGCCCCTTTGATTCTCCTAAAATTTGGCAAAAGCGCTCTAAATTGCTTGAATTAAGGGCTAATTTCTTTATGTCTTTGTAGTAGTTCACTGTCTGTACAGTCGCTACGTTGTTTTTTATTTGTTTATTTATGTCCATGGTTATTTAATTAAATACAACTATACTATCATTTAAAAATACCTCTACAGTGTCGGGGTAATTAGTAATTTCTTTTGTTTTTTGTTCTTCCAGTATTTGCGTATCCAGCATTCCGCCAATCAGAATTAACAGAAATAATATGAGCCCGCAAATAACGTTTAATTTGTCTTTTTTAGTTGTCATAATAATATCCTTTTGAATAAATATTGTAATTGTCTTTTTCTGATAAAAAATCATTTATCATTTTCAACGCTATTTTTTTAGCCTCTTCATTATCACCCATATATTTTACCGTAAATTCCCACGTTTTTAGCCAGCAGTTAATGTCGATAGCCTTGTTATTCTCTATTTGTATTTCCGCATAGAAATCACATATTTTGTCTAAAATAATTATCTCATCTTTCAAAATAACATTTTCGTCTTCACCTACTTCAAAATTGAAGTAATTAAAAATAAAATAAGAAGCTATTTGTTTATAAAATAATTCTACGTTTATTAGTCCTATCATTTTATTGTCTTATTTAGTGTTTTATGCCCTATTATTTCGTTTTTCATCTCATCTACTCTTTTATCGTAGTCTCTTTCCCCTGAATTAGCAGAAACGTATTTAATTATTTTGTCCTCCTTTTTTATTAGTAATGTTAAGTATGGATATATATACATATTATTTGTCACTCTTTTAATAGTATTATTTATTTCAAAAATGAAAGAATACATATCATTTTCTGAAGCATTTGGCAACATTTCTAATATTTCCTTTGCATCTTTGAGAATATCTTTTTTTTTCATATTATATCGAATTTAAAAATAACCTCCTGACCAGAAGATAAATAGTCCTTAATTTCAAAAGGATATGAGTTCCCGTGACTGTCCTTTGCTATGAAACATGTATAGGTATGTCCATCTTTTTCGTAAAAATCGTTTAAATAGCATTTTTTTGATAATAAAAACGGATGATAAGTACCTATGTTTAACTCATATTCACAGAAAGCGAATTTAAGCAACTCTTTTTCAAAATCTTTATCCAACCTAATTTTGTGCCCCTTCATACATTCTACCTTTTTAGGGCTAATGTGCGTTAATCTAATGTCTGTCAAGTCGGCATAATAGTCTGAATCTTCTTCGTTCTTTTGTATTATGCTTGTTTTTACAAAAACAAATTTATCTTCATTCTTCCCGACATCTATTATTTTGTATTTGCCGGTAGCTTTATTTTTGCAAGCTATGCCTCTGTTAACAGTACCTTTAATTAAATCAACATCATTTAAAGTACTGATTATTTTATATATTTCGTCCTTATATCTAAACGACCCGTGTAAATCGTTTAGTTCTTTTAATCTTATTTTCTGTAACATAATTATCCTTTTTTATCCAACAATACTTATTTTATCACCATGGATGTACATTATTCCATTTATGTAATAATATGGTTCGTACATACTTACCCCGAATTCGTGTAGCCCTTTAAATATGATATCTTTATTTGTCGCTTTAGAAATTGCGTTTTTTTCTCTCCATTCACATAAGCGCCAATTATCTATCCTTTTTAACCATTTCAATTCCTTTTCCGCGTCTTCCCGTTTTAATTTTATATCATAGTTACATAACTCTTTTGAAACGTCTATTTTTAATGTTTCACTTTCCCTAATCAAATAATTTATTTGTCTATAGGTTATCTCGCCTTTTGATATAATAGTATTTAATATATTATTTAGTGCTTCCATATTCTTTTATTTATTATAGTATTTAAACATTCCAGTATATTATATATACCTCCTTTTGTCCCTTCGTGGATGTATTCTAACCGACATTTCTTACCATTCCAGTAAATACCGCTATTATCCGGTGTTATCCAATATGTTTTGCCGTGTACTTTATACTCAAAACATTCTTCGCTCCTATATGTACCTTTTATCTCTTTCATTTTTCACTAATTTATTTTCAAATGATAATTATTTTTACTTTTATTTAGAAGTTCCAATAAATTAAATATTCTCCGCCCCTTGGTCCTATGTGTGTGTGCTCAAGTCTATTTCTTTTCTTATTCCAATACAATTCACCTTGTACCCAATACTTTTTACCGTTTACTTCATACTCAAAGTAATTATTGTCTCTATAAGTGCCTTTTATTGTCTTCATAGCTGTATTTTTTTTTATTGTTTGAAAAATATTTCTACTGTCTCGAAGTCTGATTTACGATAATTAAATAAGCTGGTTGCTTTCATAGTAGTTGGTTATTTAATGGTTACTTTCCTTACTGCGCTATATGCAAGTTCTTGAAACTTGTATATAAATCTTAAATTTGTTGTCAAATCGTGTATTTTATACAAATATTCTCCTGAGTAATTGTCCTCTACTCCTATTATTTGGAATAAATGGTTATCCATTTCGAAATACTTTTCGCTGGACTTCATGTATGTGTTGATAATCTCATAGAAAAGGTAGTTATTACCGTCAATGTCTTTTGACGTTAGCTTCTCTTTTTTCATATAGGAGTCCAAATCTTCCTCGAAAATACTTGTGTATATCCTTACCCCGTTTTTTATGTACTGTAAGTGTAACATTGTTGTGTAGTGTTTGTGTTTAATATTTCGTTTCTTTTATTTCCTTTTCTGTATTACAAATATATAAAACTTCTCGAAATTACACAACATTTTTCTCAGAAAAATGTATTATATCTCATATGTTTTAACTATATATTAACATATCGAACACTATGTTTACATATTGAGCTGTCATTATAGTGAGTCGACTTTTTACTCCTTGGATTTCCTTAGTACCCTCACATGAAAACCCGACTATTTGGATTATATATTATCCTCTTCCTGTTAACTTATCTTGGGGTTTTCTTTAGAAAAAAAAGAAAGGAAATAACTACATGCAGAGACTATATATTATATATATTATTACTATATATGAATTGTATATATATACATAAAGGATATACATTCATAACGTGCGTGTGTGTGCGCGCGCAGTTCTGTTTGCTAATGCGGTGAATAACAACACGTTACAGAGGTGAAAATGTTAATATCTCATTTGGAATTAAGTTAAAACAATACGGAAATGTTAACGGAATTGTTTCACATGAAACAGAGAGGAGAGCGGGGCGACTGATGAAGGAGAAGGGATAACGGAGCCGGAAGCCAGACGAGAGAAAGCAAAACGAGGATGAAGCAAAAAAGATAATGCAGAAAGGAAGCGGGGAATCTCTTTGGGAATCGGAATCACATAAGGGGTCGCATTGGTTAGCTCCGAAGCGAGGGGCACAGCCCCGAGCGAGGTTATTACTTCCTTTGTTTTGTTTTTGAGTCAGGGGTAAACAGGGGTAGGGGGTCGGGCTTTATTAATAAATTTGGAAATTCGACTAAAAGTATTACCTTTGTTGTATGGGTACAGCGATAGACATAATCAAGGGGAAAGAAGAGCGTGCGCTACGCAGGCAGGGGATGGAGGAGCGTGGCGAGTTAAAGAAGTACGAAGTAGACGACAAGGTACGGGAAGAGTTCAGGGCGACATTTGGGAAGACTGTAGCGTTTTTGGACATGATAGGGGTTAGGGAGAAGTTGGAGGAGATATTAGGGGACATAGAAGTAGCTGATAGTCCGGCAACGATAAGCAAGTTAAAGGGAAAGTTAGATGTCATCATGAAGTACGTGAATGTGTTCAAGGCAGCGAGTGACAGTATCAACCGGACAGAGAAGACGATAATCAAGGAGCAGAGGGGAGAAGAACCAGAATCGGTAATGAGTGGAGATACGGGGAATATAGAGATAATAGAAAAGATAGACTATGATACTATTGCCGGAGCGGTTAAACGATAAGCAGATAGAGTTATACAATTTGTTGAATGAGGACAGATATGTAGAGTATTTGTTTTACGGTTCGAGCAGGGCTGGGAAGACATTTTTGATATTTGCGTGGTTTGTGACTCAGTGTATAAGATACGGAGCGAATTGTTTGATAATACGGAATACGTTTACGTCGTTGAACAATGGAATGTTGATGCAGACAGTACCGGCGGTATTGAATTCTATTTCGAGGCGTTGGGGGTACAGTGATTACAAGAAGGTTCTGATAGGGGGGGAGAGGTTTGCTCGGTATGTAAACAAGGACGACAGTTTGGTATTTTACAATGGTTCCTACATAAAGTTCGGGAGTTTGCGGGGGAGTTCGGACAGTGAGTCGAAATATGATTCGATATTAAGTACGGAATGGGGGCATATATTTTTGGATGAGATAAGTGAGATAAGTTGGCAGCCTGTAAGCAAGTTATTAACACGGTTAGCGCAGAAGTTGCCGGTAAAGAACAAGATGTTGTATGCGTTGAATCCGTGCAGTAAGAATCATTGGAGTTACAAGAGGTTTTTTTTGCAGGAGGATTACGATACAGGGATGAAGTTAGACCCGAGTATACAGGCGATGTTGTACAAGAAGCATTTCAGTGTAGAGGACAACAAGGAGAATGTATCTTCGAGTTATATGTTGACGATGAAGAGTTTGTCGAAGATAGACAAGCGTAGGTTTTTGGACGGGGAGTATTACGATGAGATGGAGGGAGAGATATTCCACCATATACCATGGGGGACAATGCCGGAAGAAGAATCGTTTGTACGGTATATAATCTACGTAGACCCGTCGGCAAAGGAGAGTGTAAAGAACGATTACAAGGCATGCGTATTGTTGGGATTGACGAAAGACAAGATATGGTTGGTGGACGTATATGCAGTACAGGGGAGCACATACGAGATGTTGGAAGGCATATATAGCTTATACGTAAAATGTCCGATAACGCCACGTTTATACATTGAAAAAAAGCAAGTTCCGTTGGATTTCAACAAAACATTGCTTAACTTTCAGGCGCAAAAGGGGTGGATATGCCCGATAGAGTGGGACACGCGCAATCACGGTAACAAGTTTTACAACATTGAGTCCACTTTAGACCCGTTGTTCAAGAATGGGGGGATAATGTTCAACGACAAGATGAAGAACACTCCTATGGGTGAGATTACGGTGCAGCAGTTTTTGGAGTTTTCGAGGAAAGAGAGTCCGTTGAAGAAAGACGACATACCGGACGCGGTAGCCAAAGGAGTTTCGTTAATGGGGAGGAATCTTAAGATAGTCAATCCAGCCCAGAAGAAGACGAAGATGTTTATAGCGATAGGAGGGAAATTAAAGTCCTTATAATATGATAGAGATAAAAGATTTATATCAATGGATACAGCCTAACACATGTGATGAGATAATAGGCATGAATCCGACGGCATTGGAAGACGCCTATGTATCCGCTATAGGCTATTTGGCTGGCGAGATAGGGAATATATACGATTTGGAGGAGATGTTGCCGGTAATGAAGGATGTCCATCCTGATTTGTTCTTTATGGTAAGGGTATTGACGGCATCAGCCTTTATGGGTTCTACATTTGCGTGGAGTACTGTTTTCACGAACCAGTACAACAGTGTGATGTCTACTATACACAGGATGAAGTCTGGGACATCCCGAATGACTGGGGCGGTTAACAAGCCTGAGCCTAACGCGATAGGTAAAATAGTAACGAACATAAATGATTATATAGGCTAATATGACAATCTGGAATACACCCCAAATAGACCCTTATTACATTCCCAAGTCTGTAGGGACTGGAGTAGTTAAGTCAAAATATCTTATTAACTATTATGACACTCCGTATACAGCGAAATACTGGAGGGATGCGATAGACAGGGCTATAAATTACAGTGATTTGTACTACTATGGCGTTTTGCAGTCGTGGGCTATACAGTCGAGTCCTTTTTTGGTGTCCTTATTGGACAAGAGATATGTTCCTGCCCAAAAGAACTTCTATGCTTTGGCGAAATACGGGGAAATGAGCAGGATAGACGACAAATTTTCCAAATATTTTACGCAGACCAACATTTTCAAGCAGCTTGTTTGCCGTGCTCCGTTGAACGCGAAGATTCGCGGGGTAGCAGGCAAGCAGATAGACATAGAGAAGGACATTGTAACGGATTTTCCTATGCGGAATATAGACATGTTCAACAGGGCGATACGTTATATGACCTTTGATATCCAGAGTGTGGCTAAATTTGACGATTACGACAACATGTTTTATTTCGAGGCTTCCCCTGAAGAAGACTATAAATTAGGTCTGATGCAGGAGGTTACACGGGCTATAATCGAGATAGTGAATTCTTATCGCAATTGGGGCATTCTGACGGGGCGTTATTCCTATCCTCGCTATACGATAGGGTATCAGGCGCAGAACGAAGAAGCCCAGCAGATAGCAGCGGAATACGCCAGATTGATAAATGACCCTACCGCCACACCGGTAGTGCCCTTTGAGGTAAACGAATTGTCCACGAATAAGGAGAGGAAATACCAAGTAGAGATAAATTCCGTCAATACTGAAGCTCCGAGCGAAGCTTTCAGGGCTCACAAGGAGTTGGTAGACAAGTGGGAAAGCGAGCTTATGCAGCTTATCACCGGAAGTACGTTAATCGGGAACACCGAAAAGAACACGAATTCCGAGCAGTTGGCGGAAATTCACATGCAATTGTACAAGAATATCCTTGACGAAGACAACAAGGACATTTTAAGGGTGACGAATACCCAGACCATGCCGAAATTGGCGAGATTGATAAAGAACAAGGATTTGACGGATTATCAGGTAGTGATTATTCCCGACAAGAGTATCTCTGTCAAGCATTTTATCCAGATTACGGATACTTTGAGCAAGCAAGGGTTGCGGATTTCCGAACAATTCCTGCAAAAAGTGGGGTTGGATGAAGGGGATATCGACAAAAAAGTCACCAACAAGTCATGGATTACCAACACAGTAGACAAGATAAAGAGCATTTTTACCCCTAAAAGCAAGAAAGATGGCGGATACGATGCAGGATATGATAAACAAGCTCAAGAGTCTTAGGAATTGTATAAGGAGCGAAATGCCCAAGGCCATATCGGAAAGCATGCTCAAGGAAACGAAGCAGAATTTCCAGAAAGAGGCATATTTAGGCAACGGGAAATTTGAGAAATGGAAAGAGCGTATGTATGACGTTCACAATACGCCTATCGGTATAAAGTTGCCTTATCCCAAACTAAGGAGGACAGGGAGATTATACAATTCTATCAAGAAAATAACCAATGTCCCGTATACGGCAGGGTTAAAAACCAGCGTTCCGTACGCACAATTGCAGAATGAAGGAGGAAAGTCTCCTAAAAAATGGGTTCAGCCTGCCTATAAAATATACAGGAACCCCCCTCAAATACCAGCCCGCCAATTCATGGGGGTAGGAACGAGGACGTATAGGCTCGCACATAAGGCGATTTTGACGGTTTGGAACAAAAATTTCAATAAATAATTGATTGATAATAAAAAACTTCATATTTTAGCGAAAAATAGGGCATATGATAGGGTTATTGACTAAAAAATTAATAGATTTTTTCAGGCAAACGGATATTGTCATAGAGAATCATATACCCGTATTGACGTCTAATGTATCGGACGGAAGGACAGTAGTAAACACGACATTGCCGGCTATTGTAGTAACCGTAGATTCAGCCCCTAACAATATGGTTTATATTGGCGGTCTGATAAGGGACAACATCAATATAGACATTGTAGTAATGGACAGGCTGGTAAATTATACCCTATCTGGAGAGACGGATATATACCAATGGAGGCGGAACCTCGCGTATAAGCTTAGGACAGAGCTTTTCACGGAGAGGGCGTCCGAATTTTTCAAGGATATACTTCAAGGGAACAACTTTTTGCCTATGTATCGTGGCATGAATAACTTTATCAAGCAGGGATACAAGGAAGACACGGAAGAAGATATCGAATGCTGGCGTATGAAATTCGAATGTGTCATGGTGGACAATTCTACCATAGACATAACCTATATAAAAGCCAAATCAGGCTCTGTGCAGCTTATAGACAAGCAGATAAATCCCGTCACCCCTATACATCCCCATTATGGGATAGAAGAGATGATGTGGAAGTACGGCTATGGGCAGTATATCCCTGATTTGTTAGATATGATTGTCACGAGCGGGCAGATAACAGACCAGTATAAGGAGAAAGGTAATGTTCAAATACCTAACACCTTATCAGACAAAGTATTATTTTTGCCAGAGAATTTCCCTGCAAAGACAACTTATTACTACTTATATGGGTTATTAAGTATGAAATACGTCCCGTATAATGAGAGTATGAGAAATTTTAATAATAATGTATGTGTAAGGGAGATAAATGTAAATACATCTTCATGGAGAAACCTTAATCAGGGCTTTAGGAATTGTTATTTTCTGACTAAAATAAATGAAGGGAATATAGTAGATTGTTCAAGTATATCTGTAATTGGGAATATTTCAAATACTTTTTATGGATGTTCATCTTTAGAAGAAGTAAGCCTTATAAACATTCCTGAAAGGGCTCTGGATTGTAGTAGTTTATTTTCTTTAGCTCCTAATATTATTCCTGATAAAATGAAGAAAATTACATTTTCCCCTAAATTAAAGGTTACTCGGATAATATTAGGATTTAATGGGAGATATTCATTGCAAACAATTGTCGGGGAATTAGATTTTTCAGAATGTGAACCAAACCAACAACAGAATCCCTTTAATGGATGTAATTCTCTTATAGAAGTCCGATTTACACCTGAAAGCATAAAACAAAATTTGGCTTTTACACAATCATCTCAATTAAGTGATGAATCCATACAAAGCATACTCGACGGATTGGCAACTGTTTCATCAACACGAACATTAGCCTTGAATTCGGCAGTATATGCAAAATTGACGGAAGAGCAAAAACAGTCAGCAACAGATAAAGGTTGGACAATAACTGGTTAATTATGAAAGAGTTAAAAGCGAGAAAAGGTTATGTATATACCGACAAAAACAAAACATTTTTTGCCGATACTATTGTATTAGGGAAATATGACAAGAAAGAGAACTATCGGCAAATGAAAATAGAGGGTAACGAAGAACTAATAGAAAATTATAAAAATGGTAAGGCAAGTATTATCGGATGAATCCCTAAACGATAGAGGATTTAGGGTAATGAACAAGTCTATAAAGTGGGACAGATATTTGAAAAATCCCGTTCTTGTAGAACAGCATATGTCATGGGAACCGCCTATCGGCAGGGTAGGTGATAAAAAAAACGGAAAAAAAGGCTGGACAGGGGTTTTGGTATTCGCTTCTACCGAAAAAGGCAAGATGTATGAGAAATTATACAATGAAGGCTGTATAAGAGCCGTATCTATTGGCGGGAATGCAGTAATAGTAGAGAATGAGAGGGGAGAGAAAAAAACAAAGTCTTTTGATGTTTTTGAAGTCTCTTTAGTTACTGTTCCTTCAAATGCCAATGCGGTAAAACATGAATTGGGACATATCCCAGTGGAATATAAATTATATTGTGATAAAAAGGAATTTATTACTTTAAGTTCTAATTTTGAAGAATTAAATAATATGGAAGAAGAAAAAGAAAAAAAGGAAGAATTGGAGGCTAAGCCTGAAGTTCAAGAAGTCCAAGAGCCAGAAGCTCCAAAAGAAGAGCTTAAGGCAGAGGAAACAAAAAACACAGTCCTTTCGGCTTTGAAAGATTTGTTAGGTCTGAATTCAAAGAAGAAATTAGAAGATGATGATGAAGATGAAAAAGAAGAAGACAAAGACATTAAAGAAGACGAAGAAGAGGACAAGAAGGAAGTAGAGGACACCAAAGCTAAAGACGAAAAGGAAAAATTGGAGTCTGAGGATTTGAAAAAGAAATTGCCTGAAAAAGTAGCGGAAAGATTGCAGGCAAACCCTGAAGCAAGAATTTTTACAGAAAATACACAACAACCTAAAATTATGACAGAATACAAGACTTTACATTCTTATCTTTCTTCTCAGGAAGGGAAGAATAAGATGGGTATGATGGCATTAGGCTCTGACTTGAAATATGCTCATGAGCACAAGCCTATCCCAGTTCATGACTTGCTGGATTCTTACAAAGAATTGGCGTCTATTTTGAAAAACGACCGTGACTTTATGAGCTCTTTCGGTCAAGTGAATTTATGTTTTGAAGGGACAGCTCCAAAAGCTACTCCGCAACTATTGGATACTATTTTGGCTGCCGGAGACAATACCTATGATTTCTTGGCAACACCGGATTTAGTAGCCGTACAATGGCTGGCAATGTATTATCGCATGTTGTTCCCTATTAACACATTCGCTGATAGAATCCCACGTATTAGTTCAGATTCAGCCGGTACGATACACCCAGAAATAAACATGACTCCTAAAGTTTATTTCGATACTTTAGTGCCGAAAGAAAAAGTGTCCGAGTATTTGTATGACGACGACCCAATCGCTATCCCTACTTATGCTTTCTCCTTAAATGCCATTGCATGGCAGCCTGGCGATGATAATCTGTTGAGATATGACAAGAGAGGCATTGGTATGGCTGAAGCTTTGAGAGTAGTATCTAACGCTCAACATAACTATATTATCCAACAGTTGGCAGAAGCTGTTAAGGAAGGTACTTTTATTCCTATGACCGGTACCGCTACTGTAAATTCAGCAGGCATGTTCCCAGCCAATCCGGCTGCCGCAGGTAATATCAAAGATTTCACGGTAGCTGACTTGTTAAGCCTCCGCATGAAGTTTATCCAAGCCAACTTCAATCTGGATATCGAACGTCCAGAGGTAGTAATGGACGCTATCTATGCTAACCAATTGCAGTCTAACGATACTTTTGTAAATGCGTTGAACTTACCTACTGAAAATATCGGTCCAATGCAGATGATGGCTTACGGCATGAACATTACACAGCGTTCTATATGTGGTGTATATGATACTACTACAAGAAAAGTGGTTGACCCGCAATTATATGGAGAACCTTTAGCAGAAGGTCACATGATAGACTCTGATTATACACCGGTTACTCTTAACGCTAAGGCTTACGGTTGCGTTATCGGGTTCTTGCCTTCTCAATTCCTTATCGGTGTAGGTCGTACAAATGTATTCGTAAAACAAGAACCTACCCTTTGGGCATGGGAAATGTCTATGGATACTCGTATGGGAGCCGGTGCAGCTCGTAAGGACGGAGTAGGAATCTATGGCGTAGCTCCAGCAGTAGCAGGTGCATAATATAAATAATAAGCAGGGGGCAAAATCCCCTGCTTGAATACCAACACACAAAATAAACAATAAACAATATGGAACTTACTAATTATCAAGAAGGCTTTTTCCAGTATCTATACGCATTGGTAAAATCTCGCGGAAAAGTATACGCATGTGAAAACGGCAAAGTCTTCGGAAGGGAAATAGATGCCAGAAGACAAGCACATGATTACTTTGAACGGAGGAAATATAAATTATTGTGGGCGGAAATTACGATGGATAACCTGCCTCTGAACAATGAGGAATTTAAAAATGTGTTAGAATCATATAACCCGCCAGAGCCTAACAATTCCGCTAAGAACAAGAAAGAACCGCTTAAAATGGATAGTTCTATTGAAAGCGAATTCAATGCGTTAAAAGAGGCTCGGAAAAACTCAGAAAAGAAAACAAAAGGTAGACCACCTAAAGAAGAATAATTATGGCAACAACAGGAATACATATTTCATTAAAAGATACGTCTATTGGGAGTAACCAAGTAGACGAATCTATTTCTTGTTTGGTTGTTGATGTGGCAGGTGCGGAATCTAATTTACCTGAAGACTTAGAGTTAAACACCCCTTATATGATAACCTCGTTATCAGCAGCCGAAGGGTTAGGGATAACTTCAGAATGGGCGGAAGGTGACGGAGCGAAGACTATGCTATACCAACACATCAGCGAGTTCTACGGCGCAGCTTCAGCAGGGACTAAGTTATGGATTGTCCTCGTTCAAACGACGGCAAGCATAAACTTCTCTACTGCAAGTTTCTATACAGCATTACAGCCGGTAATATTCAAGACTATCTCAGGGAGTTATAAGAACAGACCTCGTGCAATAGGATTCTGCCAATCTAAAGGGACATTGCCCGCTCCTGAATATGGTGAAGGCGTGAACAATGAGACAGACCAAGAAGCACTCAATCAGATACAGACATTCTTGACTAACATGTTTGAATTGGGCATCAGAATGGTTGGTGTATTTGACGGAGCGTATATCAAGCAGGGGACTTTCAGCAGCGCAACAGAGATAGCTAAACTTATGGATTGCTCGGCTATGAGTTATCCAAGTGTAGCATATTGCGTTACCGGTTCTTCTCCTAACGGGTTGTCTTCTGTAGGGCGTGTATTGGGAGTAAGAGCGAGCCGGAGTATAGCTGCATCTATCGGGAATGTAGCTTTGGGTTCTGTAGCTACGGAAGAATATTTTACGGATAGTGATTTGGCTTCTGTATCCAGCAATCCAAAAACTGGTACACCCGTAAACGGATATGACGTCACTCTCGCGAATCTGGTAGCCCCATTAGGATATATATTTACCCGTAACAGGTTAGGTATAGAGGGGTTATATTACAACGACGGGGCGACATGCAACGCCACTACTATGGCATTAAACAAGATAGAAAGAGTTGCTGTCGGCAATGCAGTTTGCGATGATGCCCAACAGTTCCTTACCTATTATATCAACCAGAATATCCCTTGTGATTCTTCAGGTCAGATATTACAGGCTTTTAAGAGTTCAGCTATATCACAATTTACAGCCCAATATATCACTCCGAGAATAAACGCTGGGCAAGCTGGGGCGATAGATTTCGACTTCAAGGCTAAGGATGATAATTACATACAATCCGAAGCTTTGGAAGTGACTATAAGTATAGTACCGAACCCTGCAATGCGTGAAGCCTTTGTAACAACATTCTTTGTAACTTCAATTTCTTAAAATTATGGCAGACCAATCGGGACTAATAATATCAAGTGCTGACGTCCAAGTTTGGGTAAACTTAGGAAATGGAGCAATTATACAATTGTTCACAGCGCAGAATTTTTCGGGAAGTATAGAAAAGTCGGTAAATGAGATTTACGCAATAAGTTCTGAAACTCCTATTTCCGTAAAAGGTATAAACAAAGCCTATTCAGGTTCTTTTGTTATACAATCAGGAGAATGGAACAGGTTAATAAACAGTTATAACGGGATAGCAACTACGTTGAGACCGTCATTAACTGATATTCCTGAAGGGCTTACCGTTACTATCATGTTCAGCAACAGGGCGGATTTAACCCCGACTGATACGACTTTGACCTATACAGGAGCACAATTTAGCAATGATTCTTTCGAGGTCAATGCTAATGACCCTCAGACTTTAGTAACCTTGAATTTCAGGGCTACAGAACTTACAAGACAAGTTACACCAATAGCTATTTAATCAGATAGGGGATTATTCCCCTATCTCCTTTTTACATTTAAAACTATCAACACATGAGCACATTTAAAGTTTCAAGTTTCACATTTGTAGAAAAATTACCCGACAAAAAAGGGATATTCGAGGAAATAGAAGTAACAGAAGACGTGGAATTAAGACATGCAGAGCGTACACGGTTGGAAGATTCAATTTTCATTACTTCTTTGTTGGATAATTCGGATACGACGACAGAGAGAAAGATAAACGACGCCATAAAATACGTTAATATATTTGTCGTTGACAAGACTTTAGCAAAAAGGATTTCAAGTGACGGGATTGCATGTCTGTCTCTGTTCTCTTCAGAACAAGTACAGGAGGATTTGATAAATTTTATCAATCGGGCAGGGAAAACCCTAAATATGCAGATGCCCGAGCAGAAATAGAATATAAATTAACACAATATAGCAAGACAGACCCGCTTTTGATAAAAAAAGCATTAGTATCACATTTTTTCCATATTCCTATTAATAAGGTAACAGAATCATTAACTTTGGAAGAGATAGAGAAGTATCATTGTCTTGCATTATGGATAATGGACAATGTAAATTTTGCACCATTTAAAATTGACAAAAAGAAATAAGCTATGCCTAATATCTATCAAATAGAGCTTAATCTAAAGGGAGACCTAAATGCTAAACTGGACGACGCTATAAAGAAAGCCCAGAACTTAAAAAGTATAACAAACAATATAGGTGGTAGGGGAGGTAGCTTTAATAATCCGGCAGGAGGGAGAAGATATAACCCTTATCCTCATATCCCAGAAGAACGCATGAATTTATGGCGGAGGATGAATTATGCTGCATATCGTTATCCGTTTGCAAATAATCGCCATTTATTAAGGAATATAGATAGATATTATCAGGCAAGACAAAGATTTTCAAATAATTTTATCGCAAATTCATTTACTTATTCAGGTTGGCAAAGAAATTTAGGGAACTTTGCTAACCTGATAGGTTCTGTAGGTAAAGCTGCATTACAGGCTATTCCGGCATTAAAATCTGTCATTGGGGTATTAGGAGGTATTGTCGGGTTAAAAGCTGTGTCGATAGCCGGAGGCGGGTTGTTGTACCGTTGGGGTAGAAATAATCTCATGAGCGAACAAACCTCACAAGCGATATCAAATGTCTCGCAATATAACATGGCAAGATTAGCACAAGGGAGCGGATATAATGAGATGTTCCGTAATGCTACAGACATTGTTACGCAAACAGGAGGTTCCAGAGCCGGATTAGTTTCTTTGATGAATACGATGACCGGATTAACTGTAGGAAATACAAAATTATCATCAAGAGACGCCCAATGGTTCGGACAATTAGCTGCTAAGATTTCTGCTGTTTCAGGCAGAGATTTGCAGATAGTCGGGTTGAACTTGCAACAATTACTTACTACGTGGCAAGGTATAGACATGAAAGAACTTTTCAAGTCAGTGCCTTTAATCGAGAAGTATGTTTTTGACCTTAGAGCGCAATCAAAGAATAAAGGAGAAGATATATATTCATTTATTAGAGAAAATCCCCAAGCTTTAATAAAGGCATTTGAAAGGTTTATAGGGCAATTTGAATTGCCGAGAGCGGGGGTATTGAAAGGTCGTGTTCAATTATCTGAAGAAAATTTAGAGGCTGATAAATTAGAGTATTTAGAAGACTTTTATGAAGATATAGCAAACACAAATATACATATAAACGAATCATTATCTAAGCTGTACAAGACATTCGGAGAGGGGTATGATGGTTCAATATTTCAAAAGGCTATATCTGCTTTCGATTCCTTTATTTCCGGTATTATAGACGTAGGAACTAAAATAATAAACTGGATAAATGAACATCCTACTATTAGCTCTTTTATAGGAGGATTTAGTTCAGGCGCATTATTGGGTTCATCTGCTGGCCCGATGGGGGCTGTTCTCGGTGGGCTTGCATCAGGGACTACGGCTGCATTGTGGTCTAAAGTGCCAGAATATAATTTGACGAAAGAGCAAGCGATTAGTAAGTTAAAAGGGACTATTCTTAGGACTAATTATATATATAGAGAGCCTTCAGATGATAAATTATATAAATCCGGTTATTTAACATCCGCTGTAAAAGATATAAAATTAAGTGCTGATGATATAGAAACTCTTTTCAATAATCTTAATAATTTAGGGACAAAGGAGGCAAAAGATTTAATAAAGAGATTAAGATATTATACCCCTGATTTGACAGCGTTATCACGGGCATTTGAATTAACTTCAAAAGAGTTTATTCCTGCTCCTACAGTATCTCCAGTTAAAGATGAGACGGGTCGTATGAAAGATTTATCAAAGGGAAGTAAATCTCTGATTATAAATTTCAACAAGTCCATAGTAGACATGGACAACCACATAAATACTACCGACCCATCAACAATAATGAGGGAAATAGAGGATTATGTATCACAGGCAATAGCGAGAGGTTTAAATATAGCGTTTAACCAAGCAACACCGTTAACATGACAAAAGAGAATGATTATAAAACGAGTTCAGGGTCTGAATTACAAGATAAATTCAGAAATACCGTATCTATTCCACAAAACATAAGGGGAGAGCTTGCAAAAGCGGGGGATACGATAAGAGATGCGGAGCAAACGGCAGCTACGGCATTAGCCCTTACGTTTTCTTCTGTAGGAATCGTAAAATCAGTGATACCGATATCATCAGAAGGAGGTTATATCAATGGGATAGGGAATAAGGTTAAGAGTTCATTGATAAACCAAAAAAACAGATATTCCGCTTCAAGCGCGAACGCGAAAGACAATCTTATTTCCGTGACAAATGAGAATGACTATATTTTCAGGATAAGCGATTATTATTTGCCGTTATCTTACAGCTTATCTATAAACGCATCAAAAAATATTGTCAAAAGCCAATTGGTAGACGGGTCGGCGATATATGAAATGACTTCATACAACCCCGCGGAGATAATATTAAGAATAAAACTTGAAAGGAAGCCTATAAACGACAATGGGAGGTATGACCCTATGTCTTTCCGGCAGAATCAAGGCGCAATGGCTGGCGATATAGTCAAATTTGCGACAGGTATAAATGATTTGTATAAAAACAAATCGGTATTCGCTATATACAACAATTTCACAAATAAAGAGGTAGGGATACAGTTCGTCGTATTGTCGAGATATGCCATAGACCCACAAGAAGGGTCTACAGTTACCAATATTACCCTTAATTTGCTTGAAGTAGATTTAACGCGTCAAACATTATTTGTAGAAAAACAATGAAATGTTATTGTAATTTTTTCAGGTGTGGCAATGAAGTCTGGATAGAAGGGAAAAAGATATTGAACTTTGTTTCTTTCGTATCCGAAAACACCGTTATGAAGCTGGCGGAAACAGCGGAAATAACGTTGCCTTTTTATTCTATTGCCTATTTGAAAGGAGATGAAATAATTACTGGCTCTAAAATTGATGTAGAAGGGCTTAATATAAAAATAGGGGCTCATATACAAGTATATGCCTATTACCATAATATCAATTACGGGGAACAGGTAAACATAAATTTCGAGAATGACCCAGAAGCGGGGAAAATGCTCGTATTTGACGGGTTTATAAAGAAAATAAAATCAGGGTTCCCGACTACTCTTGTATGTGAGGACAAATGTTTTATTTTGAGATTTGGAGTCGTAAATAAGGATTGGACACAAGAGACCTCGATATATGAAGGGTTGAAAGTCTGTTGCGATGTAGGGAATGAGGCATTCAAGAAATACCGTTCGGATAACAATCTTACAGGAGATTATGAAGAAATTTCCGTAGCCGATTATACCGCTACTTCGACATTCAACGAAAAATTATGGCAGGGGGTCAGCCCCTTTGAAGCAGCACAGATGTTAATGCGTAAATTCGGCATTTATACGGGCATTGACCCAGAAGGGAAATTATTTATGGGAACGGGATTAAAATACACCCAGAAAAAAACCATAAAATTAGACACTTCTGTAAATGTAATAGAGCGAGATGTATCTCCTAAAAACGGGAAATTCGAGAATTATTATGTTACGGTAAATGGCTATGTAAACGGCAAGCGTACGACAATAAATGTAGGGAATAAAGGGGATGGCAGACCTATCCGATTGAATTGCAGTTCTATACAGACACGAGAAGGGTTGGAAGAATTCGCAAATAATGCGTATCAAGGATTAAAGGGGGAATATAATAGCGGAACAATAACGACGTTGTTATATCCTCGCATAGATTTGTTCGACTATGTAAATTTCACTGACACATTATTCCCTGAAAACAGTGCGAATCTGTATGTATTAGGGATAAGAAGGGAATTCAACGAAAACGGATATCATGTTTCATCAAAATTGACAAATGAAGAATGGATGTTTTAAGTTATAGAAAAAGCTCCAAGTTCGATTCTGCAATGCAGGAATTAGGGGATAATTTAAGGAACGTGTTGAAAAGCTATTCTTCAGTATCTTTAGTATATGGTGAAGTTACTGGAGTAAATATGGAAGAGCTGACATTTGATGTCGTGTCGGACGATGATAACCAAATGTTCAATATCCCTCTTTCCATTATCCCCCATGATTCTACTTCTGTGATACAAATCCCAGAAATAGGCAGCAATTGTGTATTGGGGTTCGTGCAAGGGGAT
>ENA-OOSB01000218-OOSB01000218.1-human-gut-metagenome-genome-assembly--contig:-NODE-218-length-31058-cov-3.894075_pt1 | contig 31058 bp, 29 predicted proteins | sample MGYA00241173_ERZ501204 | MGnify/ENA primary metagenome ERZ501204 (study PRJEB25962, sample SAMEA1965384) | human gut metagenome | biome: human gut; feature: human-associated habitat; material: faeces...
CAATAAACGAGGCTTATATCAAAAAAACAAAAAGAAAAAGGGTGGCTAATGCCACAATAAAATTTTCTATAGCTTTTTTAGAAACCATACAATTTTATAAAGAACCATCTTTATAGGATGTTTTTTTTACACAAAGATTCATACAAAAATAGTTCATCACACAAAAACACAAAAAATTTTGTAGAATCTAAATTATTTAGCTTTGTTATTGACTTTTTTTGCAAAAACATGTATAATGGACACATAAAAACATGCAAACTGGACATAAATCAAATTAGGAGGCAACTATGGCTATTATAACAATACAAGAAGCAGCTGAAATTTCAAATAAGAGCCAAAAAACTATTAGGAGAGCTATTGCTGCTGGAAAGTTGAAAGCAACTAAAATACAAAATAAAACAAGAATTAACAAAGATGACTTCGATGAATGGGTTGCAAATGGGTGCTGTGGCACTGAACAAACTGATAATAATGTTTTTAGAAATGATGAAGTAAATTGGATTGATATTTCAAATATATGGTCTAGAGATGGATGGAAAAGAAAAAAAGATTTAACAAAGTATAATTTCATTGATTTATTCTCAGGTGCAGGTGGTTTAAGCTGTGGTATGGTAATGGCTGGTTTCAATCCAATTGCGTCAGTTGAGATTATGCCAGAGGCGGTTGAAACGTATAAATATAATTTTATAGAAAAAAAGAAATTCAAAGAAACTGTTGAAACTAGAGATATTAGATCAAAAGAAGTAAAAGAAAAATTATATGAAGCAGTTCAAAATGTAAAAGTTGATATCATTGTTGGGGGATTTCCATGTCAAGGTTTTTCGATGGCAGGATATAGAGTGGTTGATGATCCCAGAAATAGTTTATATAAAGAAATGAAAGAAATTGTTGAGCATCTTAAACCAGATTATGTTGTTATGGAAAATGTAGAAGGTTTACGCTCAATGCTTAATGGAAAAGTAGAAGAAAAAATAATTGAAGATTACAGAGAAATCGGATATGAAATCAATCTTACAGTTTTAAATAGTGCTGATTATGGTGTGCCACAATTTAGAAAAAGAGTGATATTTATCGGTAATAGAATTGGTAAGAAAAACTATCACCCCAAACCTTTATACGATGAAACAAACTATGTTACACTAGGTCAAGGAATTAAAAGATTTATGAACATAGAAGAAAATGCTGAAATAAATCACATATTTCCAAAACATACTGAGGAGATGAAAAAAAGACTTGCTTTAGTACCGGAAGGAAAAAGTTTATATAAAAATTATTCAGATGCTTGGAAAAAATCACCTTGGGATAAACCTTCATGTACTGTAAAAGAAAATCATGGTGGTACAAATATTCATCCTAAATTGCCAAGGTGCTTAACACCAAGGGAGTTAGCAGCTTTGCAATCATTCCCTGATGACTTCATATTTAAAGGTAGTAAAAAATGGCAATTAGTACAAATAGGAAATGCAGTTCCACCTTTAATGGGGAAAGCAATAGGATTAGCAATATTAAAAAATATAGAAATGGGAGAAAATGATTAATGATTAAATGGAGTTTCAGCCCTAAAAATGATCAAAGCAGAGAGCTATCAGATTCAATAACGGATTCAAAGTTTAATATTAATCCATTTGGTTCGTTTACAAGAGAAATTATTCAAAACTCATTGGATGTTCTGGACGATGAACATCATAGTTTTGCTAGAGTAATATTTGAACATAAGAGATTAAAACTTTCAGATATTCCTGGAGGAAATGAATTAAAGAATATAATTGAAAGATGTGTAGCAAGCACTAAACATCAAGAAACATTAAATAAATATAAAAAAGCATTGGAAATCTTAAAAAGTGATGAAATACCTTGTTTAAAAGTATCTGATTATAATACTAAAGGATTAAATGAAGAAGGTTGGGAAACGTTAGTAAACAAAGTTGGAGCCTCTTACAAGCCTAATGATTCATCTGCAGGTCGTCATGGTATTGGGAAAAAAGCTTCTTTCCTGATGAGTTTATGTAATACAGTTTTTTATACATCTAAAAATTTAAAAGATGAAGTAAGGATAGGAGGTAAATCAATCCTTACTGACTGGATGGATGAAAATGAGAATTGGTATTCTTTAAAAGGTTGGTATGGAAATTTAATTAAATGCGGGGATTCTACAAAAGTAGAACCAATTATGAATAAAGATGTAGTATTAAATGATTTCTTTATTAGAAAAGAAAAGTATGGCACTGATGTAATTATTGTAGCCTTAAAAGAAACGGAAGATATGAAGAAAACAATAATTAATTCAGTATTAGAAAATTTTTATTTAGGCATTAAAGAACAAAAATTAGAAGTTGTAGTTAATGATGTAGAAATTACTGCACAAAAAATTGATAGTGTTATAGAAACTTACTATAGTTGCGATTTCAGTAGAAGAGGTTTAGGTAGTGATAATATAGTTATAGGTTTATTAAAAGATTATGATTTGGCTTACAAAAGTGGAATTAAAAAATCTATACCTGTTAAAGACCCAAAAGGAACTCTTGATATGTATATAACTTTAGAAAATAAAGGGAATAGAAAGTATTATTCTTTTTACAGGGAACACGGTATGAAAATTAGAGATTATCCGCTTTCAACTGATAAATCATTTTCTGCAGTTGTTGTTGCAAGAGGAAGAGCGTTAAATGAATTTTTATTGAAAACTGAAAATGCTGCTCATGATGATTTTATTGCGGATGAAAATAATGATAATTACAAGGAAATCAAAACTAAATTAAGAAATATTATATCTATTGTTGAAGAATATATAAGATCAATGACAAAGCTAGAAACATCTGATAGTTTTCTTTTAGAAGAATTAAATGATATGATAACATACTATGGTGATGTATCTAAAAAAAAGAAAAATAAAAATCAGAAGAAGACTAACCCAAGTGAAATTAAGGCAATTATTCAACATAAAACTAATAAACAAACAGTTGAAGAATGGACGAAAGAGCATAGTCCATTTGACATTCCATCACCTGATCCTGTGCCTCCAAGACCTGATCATATCCCTAATCCTAGACCTCTTCCTGTACAAAAGGAATTGGAGAAAGAGTCTGATGTAGCTAAGAATATTGTTTATGAAGTTTCGTTTGAAAAATTCTTTGTTGTTATTCAAAAAAATTATTTTATAAAATTTAATTTTGCATCATCACTTAGAAATGCGAGACTATATTTAGTTGCTAAAAATGTAGATGGTTCTATGAATGATGTTACAAATATGCTACAAGAAATCAATATACCTGATTTAAAATATAAAGTATATGAAAATTGCATTCATATAGATTGTATTCCAGCTAATCAAGATATTCAAATTAAAGTAACCTTAAAAAATAGTAGTAGATATAAGTTATTTGCGAAATTACAAGGAGTAGAAGATGAAACAAATGTATGATTTCCCTTATCCAATATTAAAACCTGATTTAACAAGTAGCTACAGACCAGATTGCAATTTTGAAATCTTGGATATAGCGGATGCAGAATTTGAAAATAATAATTTTATTATAAAATTGCAAATGGTATTACAATCTGCTACGCTCGAAAAGTATTTATCGAATAATAAATGCTGTATCTATATTGGTTATATGACTGACACTGCGCGTCGTATGATAAGAGTAAATAACCCAAATAAACATTTTGCTTTACAAATTCCTGTTAGCTCATTAAAATCAGTAGATACAATTAATGTGTATTCATATATGATAGCTGAAGAAAACTTTGAAATGGATTATACCGATGAAATGGATCAAAACTACAATATTGGACAACCAATGTTTATTACAAAAAAGGATATTTTAGCAATTTCTAATACCTTGGAATTCTTTTATAATAGAACAGGGGAAACAATAATTCAGTTTACTGAGATTAAAGAAGAAGGTTTTAAAGATTTTAGAATTGATTTAAGCGGTGACAATTACATAAATATTCAAATTAGTCATGCAATTAATGAAGGGTATCAACGAATTAAAGATTCAAAAAATAAAAGCAGTATGGGATTATTAAATGCTAGTTTTGTTCATTTAGCTCTAGTTCATACTCTTTCTATATTAGCAAGTAATGGAATTGATGAACACATTAATAAGAGATGGTTTAAAGTATTAGTTCAAGTTTTTTCTGGTAGAAATATTGATATTAAAAAAGAATTGCAAGAAATGTCTAATAATGTAGACATTATAAAGATTTATGATTATACGCAGAAATTTATGAATAATTATTTTGAACACTCAATAATCCTTGCAGGAAAGGAGAATTCGTAATGGAAGTTGTTTTAAAAAAAGTAGTCGAACTTCAATTTTTAAAATCAAATATATATCAAAATAAGGAGTTTTATTTAAATGAAAATAAAAATGAATTATTTATTGATGGAGATACAGTAACAATAGATGACATTAGTGAACCAATTATGGATAATGCGAAAATAGATTTATCTGATGATGAATTTACAAAATTTTTAAACAGGGAAAAATGGAAACAAAATTGCGATATTGGAAAACTATTATATAAAAAGTTAAGTAGATTTACTGAGATATCAGGTGATTTATTGGATGATTCTTTTTGGGCGTATTTTACTCATATTCCTTGTGTTAAAAAATATATTATTAGAAGATATTTCAATTCCGTAAGTGAAGAAGATGAAGAGTCAATGAAAATTATTGATAAAATTAAGAGATACTTTTTTGGTGAAGGAATAGTAACCAGAACAGGAATAATTTTTAATTGGCAGTTTACTAATTGTTTATATTATAAAAATATTGGCGATAAATCTGATGAGCTATGTAATATTGCATTTTCTTATATAGATTCTGTAAAAGCAATTTTTGAAAGAAGCTTTAGAAAAAATCCAGTTATTATTAAGGCGTTTGTCGAAGGAATTATCAGAAACAATAAATCAAAAGCTTTTACTAATTCAAAATATAGAACTTTAATACCTACTCATATAAGTAATGTAGCAGCATTAAATTGTTTTGATGCTTATACATATAGAGAATTAGTTGAAAAAATAGCATATGAACAAAAAATATTAATTGATGAATATAATAAAGCAAATGCTTTAAATTAATTTTTAATAATTAAAGAAGAATTCAAATGCTATTTATGTCTAAATAAATTCTGATTATATCAATGGCTGTATAGCTGCAGAAAAAAATCAAAATTTCATAAATTAATTTTATATATAAAAGGTGATAATGATGAAAATAGAAATGATAGGATATAATGATACAAAAGCAATCGCAATATATGGTGCAATACGATTGATGAACATAGTAATTATTTCGTTTATAATTTCTTTACTTTTTATTGTACCAGCATTCGTATATCGTATTTACGAGCTGTTGTATATATTTATCTTTCCAGTCTTTATGATAATACTTACAATATTACAATACTTTCTAAATTCAAATTATAAAACTTATTTAAAAGGTATTAAAACAAAGCATAATTTTTGTTTAGATAGCGGAATTCTTTACAAAGATGGAAAAGAAATAAGAAATAAAGATGATATTCGTATTTACAAATTTAAGCATTTTCTATTCTTGGAATTAAAGAAATCATATTATCGAATAATGGATAGCGATTATTTAACTGGATCAAGAGATGAACTACTTTCACATATTCGTTTTAAACAAGGTCACTACATATCTTTTGTTTTGCCACCTAAACCAGATCAAGAAATCATTGACTTACTTTTTAATAGAGTTAATTTGGATGGAAAAGAGAGGTTATTTTACTCAAAAGACAAAACAAAAATTATTTATATCTATAAAAATATTGCAGGTAGTTATTCAATTGGAGAAGAACGACTTTATATAGCTGATGAAGAAGAGCGACGTTATCTACAAGAATATGGATGGTGGGAACCATCATGGGGAAGTGGATTTGCATCATTTTATGGAACTGTAGAAGAGGCATTTAGAGATATAGAAACAGATATTCGTGATTATATAGAATTAAAATAATATTAAGTATATTAATTGAATGTTTATATTAAAGAAGAAGTAAAGCGGTAATAGAGTAATATCTATTATCGCTTTTTACTATATTTTATTTAAATATTAACGTTATTAAAATTTTTTATTTATACTAGTTGAAGTATAAATTTCTAAATTATGGTATAATAAAGTAAAAGTTAACTAAAAAAATCTTGTTAATTAGCTAACATACCTATGCTTGCTATACTTTTAAAAAATATTGAGTATAATTTAAGTACAATATTTTTTGAAGGAGTGTGATTCAATGAATGAAAAATACTATAAAGTGTGCGCAAAATGTGGGCATGTAGGAAGAAATTACTTTATACTAAAATGGTTTTATGTAAAAGCTGAATCGGGAAGCGAAGCGGCAAAAAAAGTCAGGTATACTTCTAGAGTAAAGCATGATAAAAAAGATGCCATAATAGAAGTTGTAGAGATAAGTTTTGATGAATATAAGATTGGGAAGAAAATTCAGAGTGAAGATATGTATTTCAGGGTACATAATCGCCAAGATCAGAAATTGTATTGCAATATTACGCAAGATGAAATATATCCTGAAGAACTACCCGAAAAATATAAAAAATACGATAACTCCAAAAATATAAAAATTTATAAAATGTTAGAAAATGAATCAAAAAAAATAATTCAAAGAGGTGAGTATTATGGATAAAAAAAGAATAGGTGAATATCTTAAAAAATTACGACAGCAAAAAAAGAAAGGTGGTGAAAAAAGTTTTACACAAAGCGATTTGGCTGAAGAGTTTCTAATAAACTATGATCGTGATATATCAATTAATGCTATTGCGGAATGGGAAAGTGGAAATTCATTACCAAGTCCAGATAACTTAGAAATATTAGCAAAAATATATGATAGAACGATTGATGAAATACTTGATGCGGAAGATAACAAAGAAATAGATTATAATAAGGTATATTTTATATATGACCGTAATTGGTATATGAATGTTAATTATAAAGAAGTTAATACACATCAACTATTCAATGAACAAAAGTTGTTAATTATGACAAGATTTAAAGAATTATTATTAATTAGAATTGATAGAGGTTTTACCACAAATGAGGAAAATGAATTTAGATTCTTGTTTGATAATTTCTATAATCTTTCTGATTATGCTAGAGAAATTTCAGATTTAGAAATAAAAGATGAATATCTTATTTTTAAAGATGATCTTTGTGAATTGCTTACAAAAATAAAAAAATTAAATAAAGATGAACAATATTGGGAAATTCAAAAATTATATTCTGAAAAAGATGTTTTATGGTTTAAATTTAGACCAAATGTGGAAGAGTTGCAAAATATTGATATTACCAAAAAAAGATATGAAAAATTAGAAAATTGGCAAAAAGATATGCTTTTAGCAATGTTTCAAAATATTGAACTAGTTCAATTTGATCCAAGCAAACGGGGTGCGAAAAATTTAAAAAGATTTGAAGAAGAAAACAGAGGGGCTAGTCCTGAAAGTATCAATAAATTGGGGATAAAAAATCTTATTAAAGGTGGGGCATGTATCAATAAATATTTTTTAAATATAAAAAAAGGATATGATGAAAAACTAAGAATTATTGATCGAATTGAAGAAATATATAATAATTGTTTAAAGCCTATTGAAATTCAGGTTCCTGATAAGGAAAACAGTGGCAAACTTAAGACGTTTAAGATAGAAAATAATGCTAAGAATAGATTTTTGAATAACTATTATTATTCCTTAAAAATAAATTTAAATGATTATAGAAACAATGATAACAATCGCAAAGATATAGAAGATATTTATAACTGGTTTGTAAACAATGATGAAATATCTGAAAATGTGTATTTGAAAATTGCAAAAAATTTAAATATTGATACAAATAGAGAAAAGAAATATTGGATGGCCGATTTGAAACTTTATAGTATGATTGATAAAGACTTTAATGATTTTAAAGAAAAGGAAAGATGTATCGAAAAAGATATTGAAGAGTTCAATGATTTAGTAAATAAACTAAAATCAGGCGATACAACATACACAATCCATAAATACAACACTATTGGTGGTAAAGATGAAGTATCTATTAGAGATTATATTGAATATTGGAAAACTGAGTTAGATTATTCTGAATACTTAAATTGTCGCGAAGAGAAATTAACTAAGGAATTGCTAGATGAAATTGACAACTTAAGTATGGAAGAAATTAAAGAAAAATATTTTAAAGTAGAGGTTATAGAAAATGAATAACTTTGAAACTGCAACATTATTAAAAAAACTAAGAAAAGATTGTAACTATACAATTCAAAAAATTGCTAATTTGTTGGACGTTAGCAAAGCTGCTGTAAGTAAATGGGAAAGCGGTTATGATATAAAAACTGAACATTTATACGAATTATCCAAATTATACAATGTATCATTTTCAGAATTGTATTATGGGAAGTTAAAAAAAGAAAAAAATACTGATTATTGGCGCCGCAATTACGATTTATCTAACTTTGAATTGAAAGAAGATATCAACGCAAAAAATGTAGATAATCTTAAAACTTTATTTGACCATTGTAATATGGTCAAAAAAAGATTTTATAAGTTATTACCTATGTGGGGAGAAAATAAATTGACTTCATTTGAATTAGAAGAATTTGAATTTTTAAAACAGTATTTTAAACTTGACATTAATTATTATGTGAATAATAAAATAGATTCCTATGTATCTCCTTATGTAGAAAATGAAGTTGAAAAGGCATTTGTTTTATCTACATTGAGTAAAATAAAAAACTATGATATAAAATCTTATAATTGGGAACTGACAAAATTATATAATTTTACTTATAACTATAATGTGGAAACTATTTGCAATAGTGAAAATATAAAAGCTTTAGAATATTTATTATCTACTTTTTCCCAAATAGAAAAGGATTCAATACTATATGATAACCTTCATATTTTAAAAAATGATAAAGAAACACAAAAAAAAGGTATATACGATAGAACGATATATGAAATAGAACAAATACCATATTTTAAAACTATTATTAATTGTGGTGCAAATAAACTTTATGAACATAGGTCATCAAACAATGTATGGGATGATGTTATATTTGAAAGCATTGAAGGAAAAATAACTGAATTAGATGAAAGTATTTATTACAAATATCAGTTTTATGATTATTCTGGCAGAAAGTACATACCAGTTATAAGTAATTGGAAATTATTTTCATATGAAGAATATTTAAATTTTATTGACAAAAAGGGAACAGAACAATTAAGAGATATAGTTAATTTGAAAAATTCTAATCCATTAAAATATTTAGAGCGTATGATTGAAAGAGAGAGTATTGATGTTTAAAAACAAATTTAAATTATTAAAGACATTTGACTGGAAATTATTCATATCACTAGTTTTATTGTCACTTGTCCCCGCAATTATTCAAACCATTGAAACATTTGTTATTTCAACTAATTTATCTACAAGTGATATTGACATAATAGGTCAAATTGAATGGTTTGATCTAATTGATGAAACAATTAGAGCTTTTCTAATTATTCCACTGTATTCAATTTTAAATAAAATATTAAAAAATTATAAAGATAAATTCGGTGAGGGGGTTTTTAAAACCCTAATTGTAGTATTTGTTTTATATGCAATATTCTCAATTATTGTACTCATTTATTCTGCTAATTTAATATCTTACATGAATAAAGATGAGAATGATTTGAGTTTAGTTAATTCATATTTATCAATATCAACTATAGCTTTTATGATTGGTATAATTGTTAACTTTGTGAATGTTGTTTTTGTTGTTATTGATAAAGCAAAAAATGTTTATCTTTTTCTAGGAATAAAAACTATTATTACTATCATAAGTGATTTTATTGTAATTCCACACTTTGGTGTAATTGGGGTAGCTATAAGTAATATCTTAATTAATAGTATTCTTGCAATTAGTGGAGTAATAATTCTAATTAATGAAAAAGCAATACAACCAAGAAAATTCAAAAAAAGCGATTGGTTAGTACTTAAAGAATGGGGTAAAATCGGGGTATTTTCTGGATTGCAACAGTTTATTGCTAATATTGTGTATGCGGTGATGATTGTTAAAATGGTAAATATGGTATCTGAATCAGGTAATTATTGGGTTTCCAATAATTTTATCTGGGGATGGTTATTAATACCAGTTTTTGCATTAACAGAAATAATAAGAAAAGATTGCAAGGAAGGATACTTTAAATTACAGCAGTCAAATTATTATTTTATCACAATATTCATTATTATTTTTTGGTGTATTACAATACCATTATGGCCTCCTTTTTTCAAAAATATTGAAAAACTTGAAAACTATGAACGTATTTTTCAAATTGTAATTATGCTTTTTCCTTTCTATATTCCCTATGCTTTTCAACAAATTCCAGATAATATATTTATAGGATTAGGTAAAATAAAATATAATTTAATCAATAATTGTATTATTAATTTTATATACTATGGAATATGGTATATTATTTATAAAACAAATACCATAACCTTTAATATGACAACCATCATAATGATGTTTGGCTTTGGAATGGTTACTAGTTATATTGTTAGTATATTAGAAGAAAAAGTATTGCTAAAAAAAGAAATGAAAAATTTAGATATAGAAGAAGCTGTTTTATAAACTGGCTTCTTTTATAATTTTTCTACCAATTTTATTGATAATACATAAATTATACTTTTTATTAAATTAAATTATGCATATTAGATACTCGAAGCAAATAATGCAAAAATTTCATTAAATCCTTGCAATAATTGTCATATTATGGTAAAATATGAATATAAGTAAATATTTATTAAGCTTGTAGTGGGGGAACACTCTTAAGAAATGTAATTATACAAATATAGACTCCCTATTATGTAGGGAGTTTTTTTAGACATAAATAAATTAATTATACTTAAAAAAATAAAGAGGTGAATATTATGATGAAATTAGTTTTTATAATTGAACGTAATGCTGGTTCAAACTTCCTTGTGCAAATAAATCAAGATTATAATTTAATGAACCATAACTATTGCTTTGGAGAGTTGTCCAAAACAAACGTTTTTATTGGAGAAAATAATTCAGGCAAAAGTAGATTTTTAAGATATTTGTTCAAAACTGATTTTCATTCCTTGAGTTACGAAAACTTTAAGAAATTTTTTAATGAAATGAATTATAATATAACTCCATATGGAAATTATGGAATTATATATGATTTTTATCATACACTACCACAGCCTAATAAGGAAAAATTTATTAAATTGTATGATAAAATCAATAGTAACAAAGAATTATATAGAAACGTTAATTTTATATTTTTACGAATATTAGAGGACCATCATGATACACATACATTGAATAATAAGTTTTATTTTCCGATAATAAGAGGAACAAAAGATTATAAAACAATCATTAATAATAAATTAGACACATTTTTAGAATCTGCTGATTCAATACAAAACAAAGATGCTATTAATCACTATATTAGTTTATTAAATTTAGATGCAAAAGGATTAGAATCATTTGATATATATAACGATGTTATAACATATGAATACTTCAACGATAATAAAGACAATAAAAATAATAAAGATAATAAAGATAATAAAGATATTAAAGAAAGGATATTAACAGGTGGTAAATTATATAATGAAATAAAGTCAATGTTGTTGGGAGACGCATCTCAACGCAAGCTAATAGAAGAATTTCAAATATTTTTACAAGAAAACTTCTTTTCAAGTTATGGTAAAGTTGAATTAATTCCTAATGAAGCAAAAAAAGTGTTGTATGTTAAAATTGGAAATGATGAAAGAGCTATATATGATTGGGGAGATGGTACACAACAATTAATAGTAATATTATATTCACTTTATAAGCATAAAGACGAAACTGGTAAGTTATTCTTTATTGAAGAACCAGAAATGTACTTACATCCTGGTATTTTGCGAAAATTCATAGAAGTAATAAATTCGGATGTATTCGAAAATCACCAATATTTCATTACTACACATTCAAATATTGTTCTTGATACTTCCGCAGATACAAATATCAAAATGTCAATTTTTAAATTTAAAAAGGTTAGTAACAAAGATGACAATGCAGGAAAAACTTTTTTAGTTGAACAATGTAATAATGGTGATGTTTCATTGTTAAATGAACTTGGTGTAAGAAATTCTAGCGTATTTTTATCAAATTGTAGTATTTGGGTGGAAGGAATAACAGATAGATTATATTTAAAACATTATTTTGAATTGTATTGTAAAAAGTATCCAGATAAAAAAGTCTATCGTGAAAATATAGATTATACATTTATTGAGTATGGTGGCGGAAATGTTGTTCATTTTAATTTTGATGAAAAAATAGATGATTCTAATAGTATTAACGCGAAGTATATTAATAATAAAATATTTTTAATTGCAGATAATGATAACACGAAACCTGGAACGAAAAAGGCAAATAGAAAAGAAAAATACAAAGGTTTATTGGGCAATAATTTTTATGAACTCTCTGCAACAGAAATAGAAAACTTAATTACATTTGAAACTTTAAAACAAATATTAATAAATCAAAATCCAAATAAAGAAGAAGAAATTTGTGAAGTTTTAAAGGATAAAAAAGAATTTACAAATAAAAAATTAGGTAATTTTATTGATGGATTGTTTCCTGAAGGTGAAATAAAAAAATATGCTGCAGAAAGTGGGACAATAAAAAACAAGTTAGAGTTTTGTAAAGAAGCCATAAGTGTGATGAATGATTACGATAAATTATCTAAAGAAGCAAAAACACTTACTGAAAAAATTTATGAATTTATAAGTAATAATAATAAAGACAATTAAAATATACTAAATTTTTGGCTTTATAATAATTATGATACTATAGAATAAATACCATATCCTTTAATATGACAGCAATCATAATGATGTTTGGTTTTGGAATGGTTGCAAGCTATATTGTTAGTATATTAGAAGAAAAAATACTTTTAAGAAAAGAGATGAATAGACAAATGGAGAAATTAAATTTAGAAAAATACATATCAGATTATGATATTTCTTTTTGTAAAGAATTAATTGAAGAAAATATGCGAGAGCTAGAAAAGAAAATTAAATATCATTTTAAAGACATATCTTTGCTTGCTAGGGCAATGGGTACAATAAAAATTCCAATTCCTGACCAAGGTAAAAATAACAAAGAATATGCCAATTCGGGGTTAGCAACACTTGGAGATGCAATTCTTAAGGCAGTGTTAACTGATATATTGTATAGATCATATGGAATTCAAACGAAAGGCCAATTAACAGCAAAAAAAAGTGAACTTGAAGAAAGTAATGTTTTGCACAAAATCATGGACGGTGAAAAACTAATTGATTATGCTTTCAATAGAAAACATTTTTACAAAGATAAAGGAATACCTGGTAATGAAAAAGTTGTAAATAATAATCATGATCAATATATCGAAGCAATTGTTGCCGCAATATATTATGATTCTAATTATGATACGGTTAAAGAATGGATATCGAAATGGTTGTTTCCATTACTTAATAAATATAAGGAAACCAATAATTAGTAGTTTATTAAAAAGACTTTTTTGCATTATATAACTTAACTTACTAATAGCATAATTATCTTCCGCTATTTTCTATTGAATCTAGATATTTTGTTTCAACATTTTTTAATGAATAATATTAATCTACTTATGGTTGATTTTTCTATTATTTAGAATAAATAGTTGAATAAACACGAATATAATGATATAATACTAGTAAATGAAATAAGGAGAAAAGGTATGAAAAAAGTAATTGTTTCTTTAAGTATATTTATGGCTATCTTTACGCTTTTTATGTCAACAAGTGTTGTAGTACATGCAGACACGGGGCCTAAACCTGATATGCAAATAGAGATTTGTAATCTGCCTAAATCTGATTATATCGTCGCATATGCAACTAAATATAAAGAATATATGGGACCACATCATTCGTTTATTCCTGGTGATACAAGTGACAGACATTATGGTGAAACAAGTTTTGGAGATGTTGAAGATTTAACTATTGTATATAATAATGTTACTTTACCAGAAGGATGGTATTTGTGTGATATTTCATCATTTTATTCAAATAGTACTGATCTGTTAATCAAAAGTGGTTACATGTGGCCAACTGAATTCATTTTAATTATCTATGATAAAGTAAGCAATGAATATTATCTTACTGAAGAAACTAAAACTTATGCCTTTCATTCTTATTTTAAATATGATATGAATGATTATAAAAATACTTCAATTACATTAGAGAAGAAGATTGTATTAGAAAAGTCATATAAGTATGGAAAAGAAATATTAACATTTGTGTTGCGATTACTTATTACTTTAGGAATTGAATTGTTGTTAGCATTGTTGTTTAAGTTTGATAAAAAATCATTTGTTATAATTGCAATAACTAATGCCGTTACACAAATAGGTTTAAACATTGCTTTAAATCTTACTGCTTATTTCAATGGTAAATCAGTATTTTATATCTATTACTATATTCTTATTGAATTATTAATTGTGGCTGTTGAAGCAGTTGTTTATCGATTATTATGTAAAAGAGGAAAAGACGGAACTAAGAAATGGATTATTTCTTATGCCATATTAGCTAATGTTTTATCATTTGTGATAGGGGTATTACTTTGGTTCTTAGTCTAATTTCAAAAGTCAGTTATACTGGCTTTTTTTATTTTTTAATTTAAAGTACATTTAAGTTTTAGATGATATAATTTGTTTAGAAAAGGTGATAAGTATGGAAAAAAGTTTTAAAAGGCATGAAATAAAATATCTAATTACCATAAATCAGTATATTAATTTAATGAATTATTTAAGCGATAAGGTTGAAAAAGATGTGTTTTATAAGAGTACAATTTATAATATTTATTATGATACTGATAATTTTGAACTAATTAGAAAATCAATTGAAAATCCTATTTATAAAGAAAAGTTAAGAATTCGTTCATATGATAAACCTACTTTAGATAGTAGTGTGTATGTTGAACTAAAGAAAAAATATGATCACATTGTCTATAAAAGAAGGGAAAAAATTGCTTATAAATATGTTTTAAATAATAGCTTTTTAGAGTGTGTTGAAACCCAAATTGATAAAGAAATTAAATACTTTAATGACTTTTATGGCGGATTAACTCCTAAGATGTTTTTATCATATGAAAGAGGAGCATATTACTTTAAAACTAATAACCAAATTAGAATAACTTTTGATACTAATATAAAGTATCAAACTGAAAATGTTAGTTTGTTACCATCAATTAGTGATATTAAATTATTACCCAATAATTTAGTATTGATGGAACTTAAAGTACCTTTTTCTAAATATGGCACAGCTTATAAACAAATACACAAATTATCATAAAATTCAAAGTATTAAAACTACTAATTTAGGAAGTTTAATTAAAATAAAATATGATATTATCTTAAAAGAAAATACATCTGAAAAAGATTTTATTGATGAACTTAGAGTAAAAAATGGCAATTTAGAAATTGCTATTTGCAATACTGAAATTAATAATGAACTATAGATAAAATTATATTTGCTTGATTTAGATAAGACAATGTAGTATAATGTCTATGATAGGTTGAAGATTAAATGACTTCCTTATTAAGGAAGTCGTTTCTTATCTAATTAAAAATATATAATTTAGTATATTTAGATAAAAAATGTCAATAATAAGAAAAATGATGAAAGAAAATGAGAAATCCTAGCGCACCTAGAGAAAGTGGAGTATTTATGAGATTATTAAGAAGATTAATTATTAACTTAATTGCTTTAGTTGGACTAATTGCTATTGCCATCGTTGTTGGCTATGTTTATGTTCGTAAAACTTATAACATTGACTTATTTAATACGGTGAGTCAGTTAAAGACCCTTAGTAAAGATGTTGATCAAAAAGAATTATGTATGTTCCCAATTAAAGATAGTGATTATAGTGATGCTAAAACCGAAATTGACAAATCAATTGTTGATTTTGTAACCTATGAAGAAGGAACTGGTTATAATGGTTATACTGTAAATCTTAGTAAGAGTGATTTAACATTAAATAAGTTTATGATGATTTCATCACAACAACTTGGAGCCCTTGCTCAAATCATTTTACACCAACAAACTGGGGGGAAAATCAGCGTTTCTGGAAAAGAAGTTGCTATTAAAATACTTGAATTAGAAATTTACCAAGTACAAGATAATGGAAGTGCTGATCTAAATATAATATTAGAATTAGATTTAACACCATTATTTGATAATGCTAAAAAGTTTCCCTTTAACTTCTTGAAAAAATATGCACCAAAGAAATTGTATATTTCTTCAACCGTAACAATCCAAAAAGGTGAAACGGCTTTCTCATATAGTGTATTACATAAAGATATTACTATTAACAATTTAAAATCATCTGGTACAGCTGATTTCTTTAATACTTTAGATTTTGTTTTCAAAATTGGTTCAGCTGAAGATTTAAATCTTTTAATTGGTAATACGGTTGCAAATGCTTTGATAGGTAATGAAGCAAATCCTGGTTTTGCTTATACACTAAAACAATATGGCGCAAAAGACTTTTCATTTGCTACTCTTGCCGCAACAAATTTCTTTATTATTCAAAAATAACCTTGACTGACCTTCTTAGGTCAGTTTTTTTATTGATTTACAAAACAAATATATTTTAAAATAAACTAAAATATGGTATAATGTGAAAAGTAGGTGATTATTATGAAAATATTTATTGCATCAGATATTCATGGTTCGGCATTTTATTGTAAAAAACTCCTAGAACGTATAAATAAAGAAATGCCAGATCGCATTATTTTAGTAGGTGATATTTTGTATCATGGTCCAAGAAACGACTTACCTAAAGATTATAATCCTAAAGAAGTAATCAAAATGTTAAATGAGTTAACAACACCAATCGTTAGTGTGCGTGGTAACTGTGATAGTGAAGTTGACCAAATGGTTTTGAAATTTCCGATATTAGCAGATTATTTACTACTTGCCATAGGTAAAAAGACTATTTTTGTTACTCATGGACATCTCTACAATAAAAATAATTTACCACCCCTAAATAAAGGTGATATCTTATTATGTGGTCACACTCATGTTCAATGCTTTGAAGAAATAAATGATATTGTTTATATGAATTGTGGTTCAGTATCAATTCCTAAAGAAGATGGTTATCACGGTTATATGATTATTGAAGATAATTATATAACATGGAAAGACTTAGATGGTAAAATTCATCTAAATAAAGTGATGTAGGAGGAAATATGAATTTTTTACACTTAAAATATGCAATAATGGTGGCAGAAACCGGTTCTATCAGTAAAGCAGCTGAAAAATTATATGTTGCTCAACCCAATGTTTCAAGAGCCATCAAGGAACTAGAAAGCGACCTTAACATCACTATTTTTGAGCGTAATTCTAAAGGGATGATTGTTACACCTGAAGGTGAACAATTAATCCACTATGCGAAAAGAATCTTAAGACAAATTGATGATATGGAAAAGATATTTAAATATCAAAAAAAGAAAAATGTTTTTTCAATATCCGTTCCAAGAGCAAGTTATATTTCTGATGCCTTTGTTGAATTTTCAAAATGTCTAAATAATATTGATAATGCTGAAGTATATTATAAAGAAACTAACACTTATCGGGTTATAAACAATGTAATAAATGAAGAATACAATTTAGGTATTTTACGTTATTATATTAATCATGACCGCTATTTTAAAGATATCATTGAAAAGAAAGAATTAAAATGTGAGTTGATTAATCAATTTAAATATGTTTTAATCTTTAATAAAAATAGTGCGCTTGCGGAAAACAAAGAAATCCACTATTCTGATTTAAAAGATTTTATTGAAATTGCTCATGGTGATCCGTATGTTCCATCACTTTCAACCAATGAATTAGTAAAAACAGAATTATCAGAAGAAGTAAGTAGAAGAATTTTTGTTTTTGAAAGAGCTAGCCAATTTGAACTACTTGCAAACAATGAAGAAACCTTTATGTGGGTTTCACCAGTATCAAAAAGGTTATTAGACCGTTATGGATTAGTTCAAAAAGAATGTATAGATAATACTAAGGAATATAAAGATTTGTTAATTTATCGTTCTAATTATAAACTTAGTAAGTTGGATCAAGAATTCATTACAAAACTTTGTGAAAGTAAGCGTAATATTAATTAATTTTACTCTAAAAAGTAAAAGTATATCGATATTGATATATCGATATACTTTTTTGATATTTGCAAATATTTGAAAAATGTAGTATAATGTTAGCGAAAGGTAGTTAAAGATATGATTTATAAAACAATTCCTAAGTCTGTTATAGAACGTATCCCTATTTATTTGAACTATTTGAATAAAATAGATGAAGACGGTCTAATATCATCAACAACAATTGCCCAACAATTAGGGTTAGGTGAAGTTCAGGTTAGAAAAGATTTAAATCTAATATCCGGAAAGGGTAAACCTAAAGTTGGATATCAAGTTAGTAATCTAAAATCTGATTTGAACAAGTTAATCTTTGATGATAAACTTATCAATGTTGTGATAATTGGAGCCGGTAAAATAGGAAGTGCACTTGCAAAATATCATGGTTTTAACGAAAATTCGTTTAAAATAGTAGGAATATTTGATAATAGCCCTGAAAAGATTGGAAGGACAATCAACGATAAAAAGATTTTATCAATTGATGAAATGTCATCCTTCTGTTTAACGAATGATGTTAAAATGGCAATAATTTGTGTACCTCATGATAGTGCTCAGAGTGTATGTGATGAAATAATAAATTGTGGTGTCAAGGGAATTCTTAATTTTACAGATCAAAAATTAAATATACCAAATGATGTAAAAATAAGAAATGTTGATATTGTATCACTACTAATAACATTAGCTGTCGAAATAAATAATAATTGAAAAGGAGTGTAATTTACATGGAAAAAAATTATGAAATTGTTGATAGTTTAGAAAAATTATCAGCTAGATTAGAAAAAATTAAAAAAGCTCAAAAAGTATATGCTACATATACAGAAGAACAAGTAGATAAGATTTTCTTAAATGCCGCACTTGCAGCTAACAAGGCACGTATTGAACTTGCAAAAATGGCAGTTGAAGAAACTGGTATGGGTGTTGTTGAAGATAAAGTAATTAAAAACCACTACGCTTCAGAATACATTTATAACAAATATCGTAATGTAAAAACTTGCGGTGTAATTGAAGAAGATAAAGCTTATGGTTTAAAGAAAGTTGCAGAACCTATGGGTATCGTTGCTGCAGTTGTTCCTACAACTAACCCAACATCAACAGCTATCTTCAAAACTTTACTTGCTTTAAAGACAAGAAATGGTATCATCATTAGTCCACACCCTAGAGCAAAGAACTCTACTATTGCTGCCGCAAAAGTAGTTCTTGAAGCTGCTGTAAAAGCTGGTGCTCCTGAAGACATTATCGGTTGGATAGATGTACCTAGTTTGGAATTAACTAATGCAGTTATGAAAGAAGCAGACGTTATCCTTGCAACAGGTGGTCCTGGTATGGTTAAAGCTGCTTACTCTTCTGGTAAACCTGCAATTGGTGTAGGTGCTGGTAACACTCCTGCAATTATTGATGATTCTGCTGATATCGTTTTAGCTGTTAACTCAATCATTCATTCTAAGACATTTGATAATGGTATGATTTGTGCATCTGAACAATCAGTTATCGTATTAGATGGTGTTTATGAAACTGCAAAATGTGAATTCATGAAACGTGGTTGCTACTTCTTAAATGAAGAAGAACTTAACAAAGTTAGAAAGACTATCATCATCAATGGTTCACTTAATGCTAAGATTGTTGGTCAAAAAGCTGCTAAAATTGCTGAACTTGCTGGTGTAACTGTTCCAGAAGGTACAAAAATTTTAATTGGTGAAGTTGAATCAGTTGAATTATCAGAAGAATTTGCTCATGAAAAATTATCACCAGTTCTAGCAATGTATCGTGCTAAAGATATCGAAGATGCATTTGCTAAAGCAGAACATTTAATTGCTGATGGTGGTTATGGACATACTTCTTCAATTTATCTAAACCCTATTACTGAACAAGCTAAATTAGAAGAATTCGCAAAACGTATGAAGACTTGCCGTATTCTTGTTAATACACCTTCATCTCAAGGTGGTATAGGTGATATTTACAACTTTAAACTTGCTCCATCTCTAACACTTGGTTGTGGTTCTTGGGGTGGAAATAGTGTATCTGAAAACGTAGGTGTAAAACACTTAATAAATATTAAAACTATCGCAGAAAGAAGGGAAAATATGCTTTGGTTTAGAGCTCCAGAAAAAGTATACATCAAAAAAGGCTGCTTACCTGTAGCACTTCAAGAATTAAAAGATGTTATGCATAAGAAACGTGCATTCATCGTAACAGATAAATTCTTATATACAAACGGAAATGCTAACCCTATTATTGAAAAATTAAAAGAAATGAATATGGAATACACAGTATTCTTTGATGTTGAACCAGACCCAACATTAGCATGTGCTAAACGTGGTGCTGAACAAATGAAATCATTCCAACCTGACTGCATTATCGCATTAGGTGGTGGTTCTGCAATGGACGCTGCCAAGATTATGTGGGTATTATATGAACATCCAGAAGTAGACTTCTTAGATATGGCAATGCGTTTCATGGATATTCGTAAACGTATTTATACTTTCCCTAAGATGGGTGAAAAAGCTTACTTTATCGCTGTTCCTACATCTGCAGGTACAGGTTCAGAAGTTACACCATTTGCGGTAATCACTGATGAAACTACTGGTGTTAAATATCCATTAGCTGACTATGAATTACTTCCTAAAATGGCAATCGTTGATGCTGACTTCCATATGACAGCTCCTAAAGGTTTAACTTCTGCATCAGGTATCGATGCTGTATCACACTGCTTAGAAGCATATGCATCTATTATGGCTACTGACTATACAGATGGTTTAGCTTTACGTTCATTAAAGATGATATTCGAATACTTACCAAGAGCTTACAACAATGGTGCTAATGACCCTGTTGCTCGTGAAAAGATGGCTAATGCCGCAACAATGGCTGGTATGGCTTTCGCAAATGCCTTCCTAGGTGTATGTCACTCAATGGCTCACAAACTTGGTGCCTTCCATCATTTACCTCACGGTGTTGCTAATGCCTTGATGTTAGATGAAGTAATTAGATTCAATTCTGCCGAAGTTCCAACTAAGATGGGTACATTCCCTCAATATGATCACCCTCACACAATGCAAAGATATGCAGAAGTTGCTGATTATTTAGGTCTTGGTGGAAATACTGACGAAGAAAAAGTTAACAATTTAATCAAAGCAATTGATGAATTAAAAGTTAAGATTGGTATTAAACCTACTATTAAAGATTATGTTCCAGATGAAAAAGACTTCTTAAATAGACTTGACGCAATGGTTGAACAAGCATTCGATGACCAATGCACAGGTGCTAACCCTCGTTATCCATTAATGAGTGAAATCAAACAAATGTACTTAAATGCTTATTATGGTAAAGAATTTGTTGAAAAACCTGTTCCAGTTCAAGATCTAGAAAGTTATATTCCTGAAGATAAAAATGATTTTAAACGTGCATATAAAAAGAACAGAACGATTAATAAATAGAAAGTGAGGAGAAGAATATGAATCTTGAAAAAATTATTGCTATTAGAAATGCAAAAACAATTTATTGTGATGAAAACAATTGTGTAAAAGTATTTAATAAAGAATACTCAAAAGCCGACATTTTAAATGAAGCATTAAATCAAGCTAGAGTAGAAGAATTACCTATTAATGTACCAAAAATCAAAGAAGTTACTATGATTGATGGTAAATGGGCTATTATAACTGAATATATCAAAGGATATACTCTTCTTCAATTAATGGAAAAATATCCAGAAAAGAAAGATCAATATCTTGAACAATTTGTGGATATTCAATTAGCTACTCAAAAAAATACTTGCCCTTTATTAACTAAATTAAAAGACAAGATGAATCGTAAGATTAATATGGCTGACATTGCTTCAACAACTAAATATGATTTGCATACAAGACTTGAAAGTATGCCAAAGGGTAATTCACTTTGCCATGGTGACTTCAACCCTTCAAATATCATAATCTCTGAAGATAATAAACCATATATTATCGACTGGTCACATGCTACTCAAGGTAATCCATGTGCTGATGCCGCAAGAACTTACTTATTATTCTGGCTATCAGGTGACATTACAAGTGCGGAAAAGTATCTTGATTTATATGCTAAAAAAGGAAATGTTACTAAAAAAGACATTCAAAAATGGTTGCCAATCGTTGCTGCTTCTCAATCAGTTAAGGGTAACGAAAAAGAAAGAGAGTTCTTACTTTCTTGGGTTAATGTTGTAGATTACGAATAAAAAACGGAGGAATAGAAAATGATTAAAATTACTGTTTGTATTGGTAGCTCATGCCATATTAAAGGTTCAAGACAAGTTGTTGAACAACTACAATACTTAATTGCAAAAAACAATTTAAATGATAAGGTTGAATTAAGCGGAACATTCTGCATGGGAAAATGTCAAAATGGTGTTTGCGTTAAAGTAAATGATGAATTATTCTCTTTAACACCCGACCAAGTTAACGAATTCTTCGAAAAGAATGTTGTTGAAAAATTAAAATAATGGTAGAAGTAAAAGTTTGTATTGGGAGTTCATGCTTTTTAAAGCATGCTCCCGATATTGTTGAATACATAAACAAAAAAATTGAAACAGAAGACTTGTGGGACAAGATTATTTTATCAGGAAGTTTCTGTGCGGGAAAATGTAACCGTATCGGTGTTACTATCTTTGTTAATGATCAAGTTTACACAGGTGTTACTGTTGATGAAATTGAAAAATTTTGGAATGAAAAAATAGTTCCATATTTAAATTAATTTGAGGTGAGTAAATTGTCTAAGTACCTAACATTAAAGAAATCAAATTGTAAAAACTGTTATAAATGTATAAGACACTGCCCAGTAAAATCAATTAGATTTTCGGCAAATCAGGCACATATTATAGATAATGAATGCATTCTTTGTGGACAATGTTTTGTAATCTGTCCTCAAAATGCCAAAGAAATTGTTGATGGTGTAGAAAAAGCTAAAGTACTACTAATGTCAAAAGCACCAGTTGTTGCTAGTATTGCGCCATCATTTATAGCTAATTATAACGGAATTGGTATAGAAGCTATTCGTAATGCTTTAAAGAAATTAGGCTTCTATGATGTTGAAGAAACCGCTATAGGTGCTACATTTGTAAAAAATGAATATGATCGCTTATTAAACGAAGGTAATCACGAAATATTGATTTCTTCATGTTGTCACTCAGTAAATTTATTAATTCAAAAATACTTTCCTAATGAATTACAATATTTAGCTAATGTAATGAGCCCTATGCAAGCTCATTGTAGCGATATTAAGAAAAGAATTCCTGGCGCAAAAACAATATTCATTGGCCCTTGCGTTGCTAAAAAAGATGAAGCAGATCGCTATGAAGGAATTGTTGACTGTGTTTTAACCTTTGAAGAATTATCAAATTGGTTAAAAGAAGAAGGAATTGTAATTGAACAAACTCAAGATAGTGAGGAAATCGCAAAAGGTAAAACTAGATTATTCCCTACTACCGGTGGTATCCTAAAAACTATGGAATGTGATGCAAAAGGTTACACATACATGGCCATAGATGGGGTTGAAAACTGTATTGCGGCATTAAAAGATATTGAAAGTGGTAAAATTTCAAAATGTTTTATTGAAATGTCAGCTTGTGTTGGAAGTTGTATAGCTGGTCCTATTATCGAAAAACATCATTGTTCACATATCAAAGACTATCTATTAGTAAGCCACTACGCTAGTGCTAAAGATTTTGATGTAGAACAACTTGATAAGATGTACTATTATAAAAATTTTTCTCCTATTAAAATAGATAATAACAAACCAAGCGAAGAAGAAATAACCCAAATTCTAAAACAAATGAATAAAACAAAACCAAGTGATGAACTAAACTGTGGTTCTTGTGGATACAATACATGTCGTGAGAAAGCGGTCGCAATATATCAAGGAAAAGCGCAAATTTCGATGTGCCTTCCATATTTAAAAGAAAAAGCAGAAAGCTTTTCCGATTGCATCGTTAGTAATACCCCTAATGGATTAATTGTAGTAAATGAAAAACTAGAAGTACAACAAATCAATGGTGCAGCTAAAAAGATTATGAATATTAGAAATGATTCAGATATTTTAGGTGACCAAGTTGTAAGAATATTAGATCCAGTACCTTTTACTAAAGTTCTAGAAACTAAGCGTAATATTCGTAATGAAAAAGTATATTTAGCCGAATATGATAAATACGTAGAACAAAGCATAATTTACGATACTAACTATCATATGATGATTTGCATTATGCGTGATGTTACTGAAGCTGCTCTTGAAAAAGAAAAGAAAGAGACAATCAGTAAACAAACGGTAGAAATTGCGGATAAAGTTGTTGATAAACAAATGCGTATTGTTCAAGAAATTGCTTCATTATTAGGTGAAACGGCGGCGGAAACTAAGATTGCTTTAACTAAATTAAAGGAGTCTATTAGCGATGAATAATTTATGTGCAGATATTGGTTACAAAAGCATTAACCACTATGGTGAAGAGTTATGTGGTGACCACATTGATATTATTGAACAAGAAGATGGATCAACAATTATCGTACTTGCAGATGGTTTAGGAAGTGGCGTAAAAGCGAGTATCTTATCTACATTAACTTCTAAAATCATTTCTACAATGATTTCAGCAGGATTATCACTAGAATCTTGTGTAGATACGATTGCTGCTACTTTACCAATTTGTTCAGTACGTGGGGTTGCTTATTCAACTTTCTCAATAATTCACATAAAGAATAATGAAGAAGCCGAATTAATCCAATATGACAATCCGCAAATCATCCTAATTAGAAATGATGAAGTCTACAATTATCCTAAAACAGAATTAATAATGGGTGGTAAGAAAATTTATAAAACCCAATTAAGACTACAAGAAGGTGATGTACTTGCATCAATGAGTGATGGATGTCCTCATGCAGGTATAGGAATTGCCTATAACTTTGGTTGGAAATTATCTGATATTGCCAATTATATAAGAGTTATCAATTGTGGTGGTTATCCTGCCAAAACAATGTCAACAATGTTGATTGATGAATGTAATCGATTGTATGGTGGAAAACCTGGTGATGATGCAACTGCTTGCATCATAAAGATTAGGAAACGTGAACCAGTAAATATTTTATTTGGCCCTCCATCAGATCGTAATGATAATGACCGTATGATGGCACTATTCTTTGCCAAAGAAGGTAAACATATTGTTTGTGGTGGTACAACATCATCTATTGCCGCAAAATATCTAGGAAAACCAATAAGAGCTTCATTGAACTTTGAAAACTCTGATGTTCCACCAACTGCCGAAATCGAAGGCGTTGATTTAGTAACTGAAGGCGTAATAACAATAAACAAAGTAGTAGAATATGCCAAAGATTATGTTGGTGAAAACAAACTATATGATGATTGGTGTTTCAAAAAAGATGGTGCTTCTTTAATTAGTAGATTATTATTTGAAGAGGCTACTGATATTAATTTCTATGTTGGTCGTGCAATAAACCCTGCTCACCAAAATCCTGATTTACCAATTAATTTCAATATTAAAATGAATTTAGTTGAAGAACTAACCAAGTATCTAAAATTAATGGGAAAACGAATTAAGGTTAGTTATTTCTAAAGGTGATATAATGAAAAAATTTGATACAAAAGTTCAATATATAAAATATCAAGTGCTAAAAGAAGTAGCAAAAGAATCTTGGGATAATACCCTTACTGAAAATATTTTAGATATTCCTAAAAAGATTATTGTTGGTAAGGTTCCAACTATGCGTTGTTGCGTATACAAAGAACGTGCAATTATTGCTGAAAGAGTAAAAGTTGCAATGGGTGGCGATCGTAACAACAAAAACGTTATCGAAGTAATCGATATAGCGTGTGATGAATGCCCAATGGGTGGTTATGAAGTAACTAACGCATGTCGTGGCTGTCTTGCTCACCGCTGTGAAGACGCATGTAAACGTGGTGCCATTTCTTTTGATGATAATCACGTAGCGCATATTGATAAAACAAAATGTGTTGAATGTGGCGCTTGCGCAAAAGTATGCCCTTATAGTGCCATTCACAATTATAAACGCCCTTGTGAAGTTGCTTGTAAAGTTAAAGCTATTTCAATGGGTGAAAACAAAGAAGCAAAAATCAACGATGATAAATGTATTGCCTGTGGTGCTTGTGTATATCAATGCCCATTTGGTGCAATATCTGATAAATCAATGATTGTTGATGCAATTGATATTTTGAAGAAAAGCAACAATAACGAAAAATACAAAGTATATGCCGTAGTTGCTCCATCAATATCAAGTCAATTTAACTACGCTAAACTTGGCCAAGTTATCACCGCACTAAAGAAATTAGGCTTTTACACCGTAGTAGAAGCTGCACTAGGTGCTGATATGGTAGCACACACTGAATCACTTGAACTAGTAGAAAAAGGATTCTTAACTAGTAGTTGTTGTCCTGCATTCGTTACATACATTAAAAACGAATTTCCTAATTTAGTACAACATATTTCTCATAATTTATCTCCAATGGCAACAATTGCCAAATATTTAAAAGAAAATGATCCAACTTGTAAAGTAATTTTCATTGGTCCTTGCACAGCCAAGAAAAAAGAAATACAACAAGAAGAAGTAAAGAAATACGTTGATAATGTATTAACATTTGAAGAATTACAAGCATTATTCGATAGTAGAGAATTTGATATCACTACTTTTGAAGAAGATATTCTTGATAATGCTTCATACTATGGAAGAATTTTTGCAAGATCAGGTGGATTATCTGATGCTGTAAAAGAAGCACTTAAAGAAAACAATATTACTGATTTTGACCTAAAAGCTGTTACTTGCGATGGTATCGAACAATGTAAGATTGCTCTATTAAAGAAAAACAAAAACTTATTAGATGGCAACTTCATTGAAGGTATGGCTTGCCTTGGTGGTTGTATCGGTGGTGCTGGTTGCTTAACCCATGGCGAAAAGAACAAAGCTGAAGTAGATAAATATGGTATGGAAGCATACGAAAAAACTATTTCCGATGCAATATCAATTGTAAAAATGACAAAATAACTTTATAACTTTTGAAGAAAATGTTAAATTTCGGTTTAACATTTTTTTCTTTGTTTAAAAATTAAAATATAACAAACAATACAAATATGAAAAAAAGAATATTAATATTATTAATTTTTACATTTTTTATCTTTTCATGTAAAAATAATATTGAACCAAAAAAAGAAATCAACGTTGAAAATAAAGAATTAATAATTAAAGATAACTCAAAAATTAATTACCCAAGTATCAATAATGAAGTTGATGAGCAACTAAAAGAAACAATGAAATTAACTTGTGATACGATTGAAAGTAATTATCATACTATTCCCAAAACTACATATGAAAGTTTTGTTAGTAAAAACTATATAAGTTATTTAATTACTTATAAATTTAACAATAACGAAATTACTAAATCTTATGTTTATGATGTCAATACCAAAAAAAGAGTTTATTTCAATAATAACCTTATTACCAAAATAAATAGTGTATTGAAAAACAAATATAACATCAATAGTAATGATTCAGGCTTTATCAATGTTGTTATTAACAACGATGAAATTGTAGCATATTTATCAACATACATCACAAATAGCGATGTAGAAAAAGTTAAATTTGCATATTCAAGTACTTATTTAGGTGAAAATATTACTAGTATTACAAACAAAAAAGTAGTTGCTTTAACCTTTGATGATGGGCCAAGTTTTAATAGTAAAAAAATAGTTAATTTATTAGATGAGTTAAACATAAAAGCAACTTTTTTTGTATTAGGCTGTAATGTTGAAAAATATGCAGATGAATTAAAATACATAAATGATCATGGCAATGAAATAGGAAATCATTCATATTCACATCCTGATTTTAGGAAATTATCGCTTGAGCAAGGATTAAAAGAAATTGAAAAAACGCAAGCAATTGTCTTCAAAACTATTGGTAGATATCCAAGAATATTTAGGTTCCCATATGGATTAGTTAACAAGCAAATTTTAAATAACATCAAACTTCCAACTATTCTTTGGAATGCTGATTCACTAGATTGGCAGTGTTGTGATACTAAAACAATCATTAAAAGAGTAGAAAAAGAAGTGAAAGAAAATGGCATTTTACTATTTCACGATTTCAAGAATTTTAATGAGGAAGCAATTAGAATTATTGTTAATGACTTAAAAAAACAAGGATTTGAATTTGTAACAATATCAGAATTATTAGAATTTAGAAATGAAGAAAATATGCAACTAGGTAAAGTAATTTACTCAAAATAAGAATCAACAAATTATAGAGTATTGTCGTTTTATTATTTTAAAGTTTATGGTAAAATATGGTAAAACTAAGGAGGAAATAAAAATGGGTAAATCAAAAAAGAAAAAAAGTGCTGCATCAAAATATGCAAAATATTTGTATTTAGCATTTTCAGTGCTTGTAGTTGTTATGGCATTCTTGCCATTTGTTATTAGTAAATCTGATAATAGTTCAGATGTTACTTATACTGGTTTTGAAGTTGCTTTTGGAAAAACTTTAAATTCAGCTTCAGTTTTAGGCTTTGCAAGTGGTAGTGCAAAAATTAATATGTCTTATTTATTAATTGTGGCATTATTTATACCACTAGTAGGTTCAGTAATTGCATTATTTGTTAAGAATCGTAAACTAGCAAGTTTAGTTGTATGCGTATGCTTTATCGTTTCCGCAATTCTTGTATTTATGACTCCAACAATAACTTCGGTAACATACACCGGTGAAGTACTTGGATTTGGTAGCACTAATACGGAAACTTTTGCTTATGCAGGATATAGCCTTGCGGTAGGATCAATCCTTTCTGGTGTGTTCGGTGCACTTGGTGGAGTAACAGCCCTTGCTAATCTTATTTTAAAATAAAGTAAAAAAAGCTATTGATTATTCAATAGTTTTTTATAACAATAATAATAAGGAAATAAAATATGAATAACGAAACAATCATAAATAAATTAAAAGATGGTAACAAACAATATGTTAAGGGTGGAATAATTGGTGATGTTTCTAAAAATAGAAGAATATCCAATTATCTTAATGGTCAATCACCATTTGCCTTAGTTATTACTTGTTCAGACTCAAGGGTAATTCCTGAAGTTATTTTTCAACAAGGAATTGGCGATTTGTTTGTTGTACGTGTTGCGGGAAACGTTGTTGATGAATTTGTGCTTGGTAGCATTGAATATGCTATTGAACATTTAAACATTACCTGTGTGGTCGTTTTAGGACATAAAAATTGTGGTGCGGTTTCATCTTGCCTAAATCACGCAAGTGGTAGATACGTAAATAAATTAATTGAAAGAATATCTCAAAATATAAAAAATGAAAAAGACTACGATAAAGCAATTGAATTAAATGTAAAAGCAGAAGTTTTAAATTTAAAACAAGCTTTTGCAACCTTTAAAAATGTTGAATTTATTGGTAGTATCTACGATATTGAAACTGGCAATTGCATTTTTCTTTAAATTTTTGACTTTTTAGTATATAATTTATTGTAATACCTAATTAATGTATTACAAATTATCAAATTAGGAGTTAAAAATGAGTAGAAGATTAGGTACTGTATCAAGAGGCGTAAGATGTCCTATCATTAAAGAAGGCGATGATTTAGTAAGTATTGTTACTGATAGTATCATACTAGCTAGTGAAGAAGAAAACTTCCCCCTAAATGATCGTGATGTTGTTGCGATTACTGAATCAATTGTTGCAAGAGCTCAAGGAAATTATGCAACTGTTGATCAAATAGCAACAGATGTTAAAAACAAAGTAAAAAGTGAAAAAATTGGTGTAATATTTCCAATATTATCACGAAACAGATTTGCAATTCTTTTAAAAGGTATCGCAAAAGGTGTAAAGAAAATCATTTTAATGTTAAGTTATCCTTCTGATGAAGTTGGTAATTCTTTAATATCTTATGATGAATTAGATGAAAAAAATATCGATCCATATAAAGATGTTCTTACCCTTGAACAATATCGTAATTTATTCGGACATAATGTACATGAATTTACTGGTGTAGATTATGTTGAATACTATATGAGTATTATCAAAGAAATGGGCGCTGAAGTTGAAGTTATTTTTGCAAATCAAGCAAAGACAATCTTAAATTATGCCGACAGCATCATTACTTGTGATATTCATACTAGAAATAGAACAAAACGTATTCTAAAAAATGCAGGGGCAAAAGTCGTATTAGGTTTAGATGACATACTTACAAGTAGCGTTGATGGAAGCGGCTATAATGAAAAGTATGGTCTACTTGGATCAAACAAAGCAACTGAAGATAAGGTTAAACTATTCCCACGTGACTCACAATATCTTGTTGAAGATATTCAAAAACAATTATATGAAAAAACTAATAAACACTTTGAAGTAATGGTATATGGTGATGGAGCTTTTAAAGACCCTCAAGGTAAAATTTGGGAATTAGCTGATCCTGTTGTTTCACCATTTTTCACTAAAGGTTTAATTGGTACACCAAATGAATTAAAACTTAAATTCTTAGCTGATAATGACTTTAAAGACTTAAAAGGTGAAGAATTAAGAAAGGCAATTGAAAAACGTATAATTGAAAAAGAAAAAGATTTAGTAGGAAAAATGATTTCTGAAGGTACAACACCAAGACAATTAACCGATTTAATTGGCTCATTATGTGATTTAACTAGTGGATCAGGTGATAAAGGTACACCTATTGTCCTAGTTCAAGGATATTTCGACAATTACACAAATAAATAGTAATAATGTAGTTTAGGCTTTAGACTAGATAGAAAATTGTATGGTTTCTAAAAAAGCTATAGAAAATTATATGGTCT
>ENA-OOSB01000260-OOSB01000260.1-human-gut-metagenome-genome-assembly--contig:-NODE-260-length-27849-cov-4.042131_pt1 | contig 27849 bp, 29 predicted proteins | sample MGYA00241173_ERZ501204 | MGnify/ENA primary metagenome ERZ501204 (study PRJEB25962, sample SAMEA1965384) | human gut metagenome | biome: human gut; feature: human-associated habitat; material: faeces...
TTTAAGTCCTGTGCGTCTGCCAGTTCCGCCACATCTGCATTTATTGAACTGACATTGATTATTTTACTACTTTACTATGCATTTTGTCAATAGTTATAAAGAATTTTTTTATTTTTTTACACATTTTATTAATTTATATCCATATCTTGCATACTTATTTGTCTTTATACTTTTTTTCTTTTCTAATAAATTTTTTCTTTATTTAATATTCTAATATATAAATAATAAAAGACATAGTATTGTTCCTATGTCTTTATATGAATTCATATATTTATATAAATTTCAGTTCTTATTTTTTATTTACTAAATCTTTTAATGCTTTTCCTGCTTTGAATACAGGTGCTTTAGAAGCTGGTATTTTGATTTCTTCTTTAGTTTGTGGGTTTCTTCCTTTTCTAGCAGCTCTTTTTCTTACTTCAAAAGATCCAAATCCAACTAATTGAACTTTATCTCCTTTTACTAATGTTTCTGTTACAACATCGATTAATGCATTTAAAGATGCTTCTGCATTTTTCTTTGTTTCTCCTGTTTTAGCTGCGATAGCTGCGATTAATTCTGATTTGTTCATTTACATTACCTCCTATAAGATTTTCGATATGTAGATTGTTTAAAAATCTATCTACTACTATCATTATTCGCCAAAGTTAGATAAAATCCTTCTTTTTTACTTTATTTTTTCTACTTTTGCTTTTATTTTTTTCAATTATATCAATGTTTTTTTACATTTTTTAGAATTTTGTATTGTCTTTCTATTTTCTTATGCATTAGCATCTTTCCTGTATATACCAATGGTTCTAAGGATTTTATATATCTTTTGTCCATATGGAATCATAAAAATATTATCCACTGAAAATATTTTTAATAAAAATACTAAAATAACATATAAAATAATTGCAATAGCCATTGATATTATTGTACACATTTTTTTAGAAATAATACCTATTAATGTATTATATATAAATAAAGAGCCTATTCCCATTATTGTCGTTGCAATAATGGGTTTTATAAAATAATCTTTTATATCTATTTTTAACTTTATTTTTTTATTCATAACATTTAAATCAATTAATACTGCAATTAAATGGCATACCATTGTTGCTATTGAAGCACCTGCAGTTCCCCCTAGTATAAATGTTTCCGGATTAATTGGTATTAATATTAAGTTCAATATTAATTTAACAATTACTCCAATTCCTAAAGCTATTGCTGGTATCATAGATTTTCCTATTCCCTGTAGAACTCCACTAATAGTTTGCTCTAGTACAATAAAGGTTATAGATAAAGCACTAATTTGCAATATAAATCCACCAGAAACCTGATTTGGAAATAATAATTCCAAAATTGGATTTGCAAAAATAATCATTCCCACTGTACATGGTAAACCTATCAATATAGTTACCAATAATGAAAACTCTATTCTTTTTGTTACATTTTCAATGTTTCCAGTAGCTCTTGCAGAAGAAACAGCAGGAACAAGTGCTGTTATAAATGCCACATTAAATGACATTGGTAATGTTACTAATGTATCAACCTTACCGCTTAATATACCATATTGTGCTTTAGCGACACTTTCTGTCATAAAATTTTTTAACCCTCTTACTACAGTCATAGAATCAATATTTTTATTAATTGTAGCTAATACTGGAGTTAATGACATTGGAATTGATACACTCAGTATCTCCAATATTATTTTACTAATACTTTTATATTTATAATTTACCGTATTTTTTACTTCCCTCGCTATATCCTTTTTTACACTAAAATAGTACATATATAGATACGCAAAGCATAATACAGAAGATATTGTGGTTGCTAAGTTTGCTCCAGATGCCATAATAGTTGTATCTGTACCACTTACAATAGCTATAACTTCCACGATAATAATTGTAAGTAGTGTTTTAAAAGTTTGCTCAATTGTTTGTGAATTTGCCGTCACTTTAACACACTGTCTTCCATTGAAATATCCTCTAATTACACAAATAAGTGACACAAAAAATATAGACGGCGAAAGTGATACCAGACTCATCTCTGCCTCTGGAATTTGTAACCACAAATTTGCTATTCTACCTGCTTGAGTGTATAGAAACATTGAGCATATAAATCCAATTGTTCCGAATGTTACAATTGCAATTTTAAAAATTTTGTGTGCACCTTTATGATCTCCTATTGCAACTCTTTCTGATACTAACTTCGATACGGCATTTGGTATGCCTATCGATGAAATTGTTAATAATAATGCATATATTTGAAATCCACTACTATATATAGCATTTCCTTTGTCTCCAAATCCTTGTCTGTTAGTTAAGTACATTCTATATATTAATCCCAATACTTTAATAAGTATTTGAGATAACATTAGAATAACAACTCCCTTCATGAATCCTTCTTTTTTTATTTTCCTATCTTTCTTTAAAATATTCATAGTTAATAATATTGTATATTATTTGAATTTATTCTTATTTATTTTTGTCAAAAGTATTGTTTTTTTCTCGGTTTTATAGGATAATATATATGTATATTTATATTTTTGAAAGTGGTGAAACTATTGAAATACATAGACAAATTTTTAAAATTTTTAAAAACAGATCGTAATACTTTTGTAACATACATTTTAACATTAATAACAGCATACGTACTAATAGATAGACTAGTAGAATTAATGTTTATGATTTTTACAGGAGTTTCATATTCTTATTGGGGACCAATTGAATATACATTAGCGATTGCAGCTTGTGTATTTGCTTTTTACTTTTCTTTTGGTTCAAAGTTTGCAAAGGCAGATGTTGACAAAGTACGTTTCTTTAATACATATGTCATTTGTTTATATATAATCTCTGTATCTGCGATTGTGCAATGGCTAAATTCAGCTGCATGGATTGGATTACTTTCACTTCCAAATTATCCTCAAATAGCAACAGAATTTTCTTATTTATTTAGACCTGCATTTACAGCAATATCGTTATATATACCTTTAGTAACTTTTTATAAATTATTTAAATGGCTTACATTTACAATTAATGATACAAAAGATTTAAAAGACTCTATTGCTGATTATGGTGGTATAAGCCTAGCTGGTAAAGATGGAAATACTGGTAAATTCAGTTGTGAAGTTAAGTTATGTGTTGATTCTGAAACAGGTGAAGATGTTATAATTCCAGAATCTAAGAGATTGGAATCTTTCTTAGCAGTTGGTGTTTCAGGTTCAGGTAAAACAACAATGATCTATGAGCCTATGATTGCAAGGGATCTAGATAGAAAATATTTCTTTAGAGAAATTTCAAAAGAAATGGGATTTACAGCATTAAAAACAGGTATTGCTACATTAAACTGTCCTTATGATAATGCATATTTAACAGAAAACTTTTCATTAGACATGCTATCTCCAAACTCAGATAAGCTTGACATATATAACAAATATATGAAAAAAATGATTGTAGGATCATTAGGTGGAAAATATGTATATAAAAATTTAGGACTAACTTACCTTTCAGCAGAACATGAATCAATTGAAAAAATTCAGAGTGTAGCTAACAACTTTAAGATAAAAGTTAATTTAATTGATCCTAACAATTTTGATTCTCCTGGATTAAACCCATTTGTATACTCAGATCCTATTAAAACAGGAGTTGCAATTTCATCTGTATTGAAAGGATTATTTGCAACTAGTAGACCAGACATACAACTAGCGTTTAGAGAAAATACTGCAATTCAAATAATAGAAAACTTATCTATATTATTAAAAGAAATGTATCCTAGACAAAACGATGGAGATTTGCCAAATTTAGAAGATCTACTAAATATGTTAAATGATTTCTCTTTAGTTGAGAATATGTGTAATGATATGAAAGAAATCCCTGAACTTGCTAGTAAATATAAAATATTAATTAGGTACTTTGAAAATAATTTCTATGCTGATAGTAATGATTTGAAAAATACAAAGCAATCTGTATTTACTGCTTCAGCAGAGTTAGATAATTTATTAAGATCACCAGGAGTTAAAAACATTTTATGTAATAGAACCAATAACCTAGATTTCGATAGAGCTTTATCAAATGGTGAAGTTACACTTGTATGTACAAGAAGAGGTGATTTAGGAGCAAATGCTCACAAGGCATTTGGTATATTCTTCTTACTATTAATGCAACAATCTGTTCTTTCTAGACCTGGAAATGATAGCAATAGAATACCTCATTTCTTATACATTGATGATTTTCCAGAATTCTTATGTAAAGCAGTTGAACCAGTGTTTACAATATACAGAAAGTACAAAGTTGGATGTATTTTATCATCTCAAACACTTTCTCAATTAAATGATCCAACGGGTAATAATAACTTTAAAGATGAAATTTTAGCAAACTGCGTAAATAAAGTAATCTTTGGAAATGCTCTTCCAGAAGACGTACAATGGTGGCAAACAGAGTTACAAGATAAGCGTGAATGGACATGGAATAAAAATTATGAGACAAATCCTGAAAAAGATAATTTTGGATATGATACTAAATTAGCAAATATAGATTTCAAATGGAAACCTAATTATACAGCTGGAAAGATAATGTCACTAAAAGCTAAACAAATATTATTTAAAGTAAAAGATTCAAAAGGAAAGAGTTACGTTGCTAAAGGTAAATTAGATTTTATTGAAGCAAAATATAAAGAATCTAAAAAATTAAAAGAATATAATTTTGAAAAATTTACAAATGGAATTTCTGATTTAGAAAAAATAAAAGAAACATCAAAAAAATATAGAGGACAATTCTCTGGTGCGGCAGCAGATAATGACCCATCAGACTTCGAGTTAGAATCAGATCCAATTAAACTTGATAATAGTGATTCTAAATTTTTTATAGACAATGAAGATGCAATTATATTTGATTTAAATAGAGATGGATCAAAAAAGAAAAACTAAATAATAAAAATAACATTCAAATCTTATATGATTTGAATGTTATTTTTTGCTTATATTCCCAATAATTTAACCTCAACATTTTCCATTTTGTATTTTCCTGTTGTTTCATCTATTCTAAATTCTACTAAGGTCTTATCTAAAGTTTCTTCATTTTGTCTTAGATCTGTTGAAAAATATAATTTTATTTTATTAATTTCAACTTGGTTCATTACTATTGTTTTGAATGTTTCAGCCATATGTTTTTCGTCTTCACATATAATAATTAATTGTGGCATTGAACTAAAGCCAGAATCCATTGGTACATAATTTTCGTAAAAATCCTTGTACATTCTCATTTTGTCTACAAGTTTCTTTTGCCAATCTTCTTCTCTTCTTACCACTTCAAATAAAAATTCTATAGATTTATTGTTTTTAGTTAGCTTTACACTTCCACCTGTTGCTTTAAATGTTTTTCCTAGCATTTTAGCTGTAATTGATGGTTTTACTGTATAAGAATCAAAAGCTTTTACTTTTCTTAAATAAGCAATCAGAGTTTGATTTCCTGCTAATCTCTTTTTTATCATTGCAACAGGCTTAGTATTATCTGTAGGTTGCCATTTACATTCTATTCCTCTTGAATTTAGTAGATATTTACCCATTTTTTCTAGACAATATATTCTATAAATTCCTTTTCCATCTTCTCCAGAGAAATAGTATCTTGTTAAGATTTTAGATTTTACAAGTTGTTCTAATTTATTATTTAATTTATCCTGTGATGCAACCTCAATATTTTTCCATTCTAGCATTTGAAATAACTGTCTTGATGTCATAAATTCAAATTCATTTACCAATTCTAATATATGAAAGTGTAAATCATTTATATGTCCAATGTTAATTTTATGTATAATTTGATTCATTGATACATATCCATCTTTTCCATCAAATGTTTTTATTTCCCCTTCTCTTACTGCAAATGGAGAAACTAAAGCTTTTATTTGATTATCTTCTACCATATTAAATCCTCCCTAATATTTTATATAATCATTAATTTAATTTTCTTCTTTTCAGGAATAATCTTTTTTATATTAACTATTACATTTTCACCATACACTATATCCGGTTTATATTCTGCAAGTCCTACTAAGTTAGGCTTTAATTCAACAAATATTCCGTTGTGATTTTTCTCTGTTTCCCTTGCTATTCCAACAACAATATCGCCTTCATTAAATAAGTTTGCATTTTCCTGCCACGTTCCAAGAAGTTCTTTATACGAAAATGTAATTCTATTGTTCTCACTATCTATTGATTTTACCACAACTTTTACCTTTTGTCCAATTTTAAATCTTTCTGCAGGTGTTTTTATTCTTGCAACAGATATATCTTGTATATGTAATAACCCAACCGTTCCATTTTCAATTTCAATAAATGCTCCATATTGTTGTATGCTCTTTATTGTTCCTTCTACTATCATTCCCTCTTTAAGTTGTTTATCACAATTATTCTCATATTTATATACAAGCTTCATCTTTTGATTTTCTTTCAATTTTATCTCTCCTTTATTTTATCTTATGTAGCACTTAGAATTTATTTTAATAGACTGTTTACTTCTTTCTCTTTCAAATATCTCCATTGACCTAGCTTTATATCTTTTACACCTATATTTCCAATTTTACTTCTATGAAGTGCAAGAACCTTTTTACCAACTGCATCACACATCTTTCTTACTTCCCTGTTTTTTCCTTCATGTATTGTGATTTCTAGTCTCGAGATATTTTTTTCTTCGTCAATTTTTAATATTCTAACTTTAGCTTTGCCTGATGTATAATCTTCTATTTCAACGCCGTCTCTTAATTTCTGAACATCTTCATCTGTAATCTTTCCCTTTAAGGTTACATTATATGTTTTCTCAATCTCATATTTTGGATGTGTAATTTTATATATAAATTCTCCATCATTTGTTAATATGATTGCACCAGATGTATACATATCTAGTCTTCCAACAGGCAATATACTTTCTTTTACCTTAACTAAATCTAAAACTGTATCTCTTCCAAATTGATCCTTAGTTGTTGTAACATAACCAATTGGTTTATTTAATAGAATATATACTTTTTTATCATTACTTAATGTTATCTTTTTTCCTTGAAAAATAACCTCATCTTTATTCGGTATTATTTTTGTTCCTAGTTGTGTTACAGTTTTGCTATTTACCTGTACATCACCGTTTAATATATGTTCTTCAGCCTTTCTTCTAGAGCATACTCCTTGGTTTGCTAAAAACTTTTGTAATCTAATTTCGTCCAATTTCTTCTCCTTCTATTATTCTTTTAAAATATTCTGGTAAATCCGCTTCTAAATGCATTTTTACTCCTGTAATAGGATGTTTAAAATCCAAACTCTTTGCATGTAGCATCTGTCCTTCAACTCCAAAATCATTTTTTCCGTTAGAGTATATCATATCACCTACTACTGGATGACCTATCTCTGCCATATGAACTCTAATTTGATGTGTTCTTCCAGTATCTATCTTTATTTCTAATAATGTATATTTAGGATATCTTTTTAGAACTTTAAAGTGAGTGACCGCATTTTTACCATCCTTTACTACTGCCATTTTCTTTCTGTCTTTAGTACTTCTGCCTATTGGCATATCAATTGTTGCCTCATCTTCTTGTACCACTCCTCTTACCAAGGCAATATATATTTTTCTAACCTCATGATTTTTTATTTGCTCACTCATATTTATATGAGCCCTATCATTTTTGGCAACAATAAGTAATCCTGAGGTATCTTTGTCTAATCTATGTACAATCCCTGGTCTTAATTCTCCTCCAATACCAGATAGGCTCTCTTTACATATTGCCATAATTGCATTTACAAGTGTTCCATCTGGGTTTCCATTAGCAGGATGTACCACAAGTCCTTTAGGCTTATTTACTACAATAATGTCATTATCTTCATATATAATTTCAATAGGTATTTCTTGTGGTTTCAAATTTGTTTCTTTTGCCTCTGGAAGATTTATTGTAATTTGATCATTCATCTGAACTTTATATGACAATTTCTTTTTAGATCCATTAACCAATATGTTTCCACTTTCAATTAATTTCTGTATCATGGTTCTTGATAACTGTTTTCTTTCTTCTGCAACATACGCATCTAAACGTATATTGACTTTTCCAACTATTATTGTGTCCACTTAGTTCATCCTCTTTTATTTATTATTTGTTCTTTCATAAATAACATAGTATTTATCTACATATAATTGTTTATATTTTTTATCTCTTGACAAAAACATATTTAGCTTTGCATTTCTCTTCACTATTACATGCGTGATTCCATAACTTTCGAATTTGTCTTCGTAATATGTTGATATATTAGAAATATTAATATAGTCTGAAAAAATATCTCTTCCTGCTACACCATTAAACTGAGGTGTGTATAGCTCCGCTCTTGAATCTATAAATACAGGTATCCCTCTATATAGTAAATAGCTTCCATAATTGTATTCGTTATAAATTCTCATTGTTTTTGTATCTAAATTTTCTATAATATAATCACATGCAGCAACTGGATATGTAGAATCATCTACTACTTTACTATATATTTTATTTCTATAGAAATAAAGACTTATTAATATAACGACTAATATTGTTACTATTTTTCCCAGCCAACTAGTCATTGCTTTTGTTAACTTGTCGCAACCATCTTTATCGTATTTATTTATAAAGTTAACTAGCAATTTTTCAAATATAAATCCACAAACTATAACAAATAAAGATATCTGTCTCCTAGACATAAAGCAAAGTAATGTTAGTCCTCCTAGCATAAATAAGTCTCTTAATGTTATTTTTGTATCTGTGAAAATTAATATTGCTAAGAATAATATAAATACAGCTAATATATTTCTATTATTTATTAGAGTAAGTGGTAAATGTTCACTAATATTGCTCATTGTATTACCTTGCATTGTTTTTATAAGATATGTATAAGGAGTATCACCAAGAGGAGTAAGTAATCCTGTAAAAGCACAAATAATCATAATTACAATTAACCACTTTGCTGCACTATTTTTCTTTAATATAATTCTATATGGATTATTTCTTCTCTCTTGCTTCCTTGCAATTGATTTTTCTTGCATTTCCTGTAGTTCATCTATTCGTTTAGTTAATTTATCAATTCTTTCTTGTGATGCTTTCTTTAATGTTAATCTTTTTACTTTATTTTTGTTTAATTTTATTTTTATTCTATAATATAAGTTTGCGTCTGCTATTAATGCTATTAAATATTCCGCAACATATGGCAAGAATAAAACAAAATAGAAAGGCCAAACTGCTAAGTGCACATTTGCAATAATTATTGGAATAATAATTAAACCAACAGCATATCTTTTCTTCTTTGTTTCAAGAAATTGTTCAATAAATAAAATTTGTAACACGAATAAAATATATGTAACTAATTGTGCTCTTGCAGCTATAAAATTCTGTAATAAATATATACAAGCAAATGTAATTAAAAATGCTATCAATTGATTTTTGCAAAGTTTACTTGCTACAAAATATAATAATACACCTAAGATCATTGCAAGTATTACTGTTGCAATATAAATAGCATTAAATCCACCTATTCCAATATTTTCTCCAAAGTTAAAAATTTGATATGTTGCCACATCATATGCCCAGTGAGGATATGTATATGGTAAGTTTTCATGCCATGAAAACGGATCTTTCATATCTATTCCATTTTCCATGATATGCTCCCCTATTTTTATTGTATAATATGTATCATTTTGCAAAGTTTTTGGTGTAATTGCAAAACAAAATAAAAGAATTGCTATTACCGCTAATATGTTAAATTTCATTTTTGTCTTCTTATCCATTTTTTATCTCCTTTTAAATATTAAATTCTGCATAAATTGCATAATGATCTGATGTCATATTGCTATTGATCGTTTCAAATTTTTTCAATGTAATATTTTTAGAATAGAACATTGTATCAATACAACCTTGTCCCAAATCTGAAAACCATGTATCATCTGTATTATCCAATTTTATTAAAGATTTTTCTATCATATTATATTCTTCATATTCTGATCTTTTCTCATATGTATATTTATTTTTACCTATTCTTGTTACTCCTACATTAAAGTCTCCACCTATAATTATTATTTCGTCATCATCTATTTTATCTATGATTTTCATTAATTCTTTTGTAGAAAGGATTCTTTCTTCTTCATATGTAGACAAATGCACAGAAAATAGGTTTATCTTTGCAGTTCCCAATATGATTTTATTGCACAATATTCCTCTTTGTTCATGCTTTGGATCTGTAAGTGGCATTAGATAATTTGTTGAAAAAGATATTGGAAATCTACTTATTATTCCGTCTCCATAATAGCCATTTTCAAATGTAATATTACTTTCCATAGAGCAATATGGTAAATACACCTTTTTACTAAATTCTCTTATTTGATTTTTATTTTCTGCTCTTTTTGTATACATATCTATTTCTTGCAAAAACACAATATCTGGTTTATATGCATTAATTAATTTAGCTTGTCTTTCTAAATTAACTTCTCCGTCCATTCCTTTTCCATGAGCAATATTAAAAGTTACTACTTTTAAAAGCATTTGTTTTTCTCCTTTATTATCTATTTTTTCATTTTCATTATATCAGAAAATATGTGTAACATACAAGTATTTTCATTAATTATTGGCATAATAAAAACAAACCAAAATTATTTATCATAACTTTGGTTTGTTTTATTATTATTTAATTCTAATAGCATTTATAACAGTAATTATCGTAACTCCAACATCTGCAAATACTGCAAGCCAAACTGGTGCAACTCCCAACACTCCTGCTGTTAGTACTATAAGCTTCATTGCTAGTGAAAATATAATATTTTCTTTCATAATTCTAACCGTTTTTTTACCAATATTTATACTTTCTGGAATAGCTTCAAGATTATTTGAAATTAATATACTATCAGCTGTGTTACTTGCAATCTCCGTTCCTTCTCCCATTGAAATTCCAAAATCAGATGCTGCTAAAACTGGGCTGTCATTAATTCCATCTCCAACGAATAATGTCTTTCCTTGTTTTTTTAGTAAGTTTATCTTTTCTAGTTTTTCTTTTGGTAATAATCCTGCATATAAATCTGTAACATTTAATTTTTCTGCCACAATCTTTGCATTTTTTAAATTGTCACCTGTTAATATAACTGTTTTTTCTATTCCAACTTTATTAAGCTTTCTCATTAGTTCTTGTGTATTTTCTCTTATTTCTTCTTTTAAAGAAATGTCTCCAATTACTTCTCCATTTACTGAAAGATAATTTTTTCCTTCTTTTAGATCATCAAATTTTATATTGTTTTGTTCTAATAATTTTTTATTTCCAAAAAGTACGATTTTTCCGTCAATGTTTCCACATAATCCACATCCTGCAATTTCTTTATACTCCTTAACTTCCTTTTCAATAATTACATTTTTAAGATTTTCATCTTCTATTTTTTTATTAATAGCACTAGCAATTGGATGAGCAGAATTTTTTTCTAGCAAATATATATATTCTAGTACATCTTTTTCTTCATGATTTCCATGTACATTTAACTCATTTATTTCCATCTTTCCTGTTGTAAGAGTTCCTGTTTTATCAAATGCAATGACCTTTGCTTTTGATAAATCTTCAATATGTTTTGTTCCTTTAATTAGCATTCCTTTTTTAGATATTGCACCAAGTCCAGTATACAATGCTAAAGGAATTGATATTACAATACTACAAGGGCAAGATGCAACTAAAAATACAAGTGCTCTCATAAGCCATTCTTTAAATTCAAGTCCTATAATAGGTGGGACTACTGCAATTAGTATTGCAAGAACAATTACAATTGGAGTATATATTTTTGAAAACTTTGTTATAAATTCTTCTGTTTTTCCTTTATTATTTTGTGCTTCATAAACTAAATCTACGATCTGTGCAGCTGTTGAATCTTTAAACTCTTTTTGTACTATACATTTTAAACTACCATTCAAATTTATTGTTCCAGATAATAGTTCCATATCCTCAGATACGACTACTGGAATACTTTCACCAGTTATATTAGAAGTATCAATTTCAGATTTTCCACTTATGACTTTGCAATCAACGGGTACCATTTCTCCAGGTTTTATTAAAATAGTATCTCCAACCTTTAATACATTTACATCAACTACTTCTACATCATTTTCTTTTAATAAATTAGCATTTTTAGCTTTTATATCAGCAATTTGTTTTATACTATCATTTGATTTCTCAACTGCATGGTGTTCAATAAACTCTCCTAGTTTAAATAGTAATATAACTAATGCGCCTTCAGTAAATTCTCCTATAACACATGCTGCGACAACGGCTATTGCCATTAATGTATCTTCTTCAAAATTTAATTTAAATATATTTTTTATACCTTCAAATAGTATTTCATATCCTGCAAATATTATAGATACAATGTACATTCCAACTTTAATATTTTCTGGTATTTGTGGTATAAATGTAATAGCAAAATTTATTACTGATATTATATATAATATCTTTTCTAACTTCTCCCCTTTTTCCTCTTCCCCATCGTGGTGGTTTCCATTGCAATTACAGCTATGACTCATTTCTATTCTTTACCCTCCTTTATATGTGCTAAAGCCATTTTTATAATTTCTTCTATATGTCCATCTTGCAATTTATAGTATACTTGTTTTCCTTCTTTTCTATATTTTACAAGTTTACTTTTTCTTAGTAATTGCAATTGATGTGAGACTGCAGATTGATTTAAATTAAGTAATTCGCATAAATCACATACGCAAAGTTCTGTATTTAGAATGGCACATATAATGCGAAGTCTTGTTTCATCTGCAAATAGTTTAAATATTTCAGCTAAGTCTTGTGTCTCCTCAGATCCAATATTGGTTAGTTTTACTTTGTTTATTAGGTTATAATGAGGACATTTTTCCTCACAAATAAATTCATCACTCAAAGTCTGTTACCTCCTTCTAAGTAACATATGTTCATGTGTTCATATGTTACTTATATAATATGCTTTTTTATTTAAAATGTCAACATATTTATTAAGAAATTTATAAAAAATAAAGCTTAAATTTTATAAATTTAAGCCCTATTTTTATTAAATATTAATTAGATTATCCATTGATTTGTTTTGCAACTTCTTCTGCAAAGTTCTCTTCTCTTTTTTCTAGTCCTTCTCCTCTTTCAAGTCTTGCAAATCTAACTATTTTGCTTCCTTTTGATTCTACAAGTTTTCCAACTTTTATATCTGGATCTTTAACAAATTCTTGCTCTATTAAGCAGATTTCTCCATAGAATTTTCCAATTCTACCTAATACTATTTTTTCAGCTATTTCTGCTGGTTTTCCTTCATTCATAGCTTGTGCTTTTAGTATTTCCATTTCCTTATCTACTCTTTCTTGTGGAACTGCTTCTCTGTCTAAGTACTCAGGTCTTGCAGCTGCTATTTGCATACAAATATCTTTTGCAAGTTCATGAGTTCCATTTTCCATTTCAACTAAAACAGCTATTTTTCCGTCTCCGTGAATATAGCTCTCAATTAAATTACTATCAGATTCAAATCTCTCAAATCTTCTAATTGACATATTTTCACCGATTGTAGCAATTTTATTTGTTAAAACTTCTTGTACTGTTTTATCTGGTTCTGTAATTGATGTTTGTGCTAATAATTCTTCAACACTTTTTGGTGCTTTTAAAGCTACTTGTTTTGCAACATCTGCAACAAAGCTTTTGAATTCTTCGTTCTTAGCAACAAAGTCTGTTTCAGCATTTACTTCAACAGCTGCTCCTACTTTACCATCTTCTGAAATATATGTTGTTACTAATCCTTCTGCTGCAATTCTGTCTGATTTCTTAGCTGCTTTTGCAATTCCTCTTTCACGTAATAGTTCAATTGCTTTTTCAAAATCTCCATCTGTTTCTGTTAAAACCTTTTTGCAGTCCATCATACCTGCACCTGTTTTTTCTCTTAACTCTTTTACTTGACTTGCTGAAATCATAAATATATCCTCCCTTTTTACGTAATAAAATAAGGAGACAGAGCAGATAAAAGCTCTCCTCCTTTTATACTATACTTAATTCAAAATTATTCTTCAGTTGTAGTTTCTTCTGATTCTGCTACAACTTCTTCCATACTTTGATCTTCTGAAGTTTCTGTCATTTCTTCTTCAGTTTCCATCTCCATTGATTCACCTTGTCTACCTTCGATAACGGCATTTGCCATACAATCTACAATTAAGCTAACTGCACGTATTGCATCGTCATTTCCTGGAATTGCGTAATCAACATCCTCTGGATTACAGTTTGTATCTATTAAACCAATTACTGGAATTCCTAATTTTTTTGCTTCTAAAATTCCTATTCTTTCTTTTTTAGGATCAACAATGAACATAACTCCTGGAAGTTGTTCCATGTCTTTAATTCCACCAAGGTTTTTCTCTAATTTTTCCATTTCTTTTTTTAGAAGAATAACTTCTTTTTTAGGTAATACATCAAATGTACCATCTTCTTGCATTCTTTCTAATTCTTTTAATCTTCCAATTCTTTTTCTAATTGTTTCAAAGTTTGTTAGAGTTCCTCCTAACCATCTTTGATTTACATAGTACATACCACATTTTTCTGCAGCTTCTTTTACACATTCTTGTGCTTGTTTCTTTGTACCAACAAATAGAATTGTTTTTCCTTCTTCTGCTTGTTCTTTTAGGAAGCTATATGCTTCGTCTAATTTTTTAGATGTCTTTTGTAAATCGATAATATGGATACCATTTCTAGCTTGGAATATGTATTCAGCCATTTTTGGATCCCATCTTCTTGTTTGATGTCCGAAATGAACACCAGCTTCAAGTAATTGTTTCATTGCAACTACTGCCATTTTATTTTCCTCCTTTTTTGTTTTACCTCCACAAAGCTTTAGGCATTTAAAAAGACTTGCTTTAATATAAAACAAGCACTCCTTTTTAAACTAGGCTCGTGTGTGTATTTTTAACGAAACTATTATATCAAAAAAATATTACAAATGCAATACTTTTGTAACATAAATGTAATATTTTTTTTGTTTATTTTTGTCAATATTTGTGATACAATATATAAAGTTGATAATAGAATCTTACTAATGAAAGGATGAGCTTATTATGCAATTTAATAAATGTAGCCGTTGTGGATGTTTTTTTATGACCAACTCAGATGTATGTCCAAACTGTGAACCAAAGGATATGTGTGATATTAATAAACTAAAAAATTACCTATCAGATTGTGAGACGGATTCGTCTATTGAAGAAATTTCTTGTAATACTGGCATTTCACCTAAAAACTTACATCGTTTTCTTCAATCTGATGAAATTGCCAAGTTAAATTTAAATGATTTTGGAATTAAATTCAAAACAGAATTATAATATTCTATACTAAAATGGCAGATTTCTAATAATTAATTGAGATTCTGTCATTCTTATTTTAACAAGACTGTAAAAATAATTATAATGCTATTATGGCTACTTTACTTATTAAATTTACTTCTGTTAAAACAGGACATACCAAAATTTAAATTTTAGTATGTCCTGTTTTTGTTTTACACTTTTCTCTTTTTTCTTTTCAAATTTTTATTTAATAACATATATTTCTTCTAGTTTTTTAACCGCTTCTTTTGCCTTATTTTCATTATTTGCATGAATATATGCAATAATTTCTCCTTTTTTTACTATGTCTCCTATTTTTTTCTCTAATACAATTCCAACATTACTTTCAATTTTATCTTCTTTTCTTATCCTTCCTGCACCTAAATTAACTGATATTTTTCCAATCTCTTCGGCCTTTAAACTTTTAATTATACCATCTTCTTCAGATTTTACAGGAATTATATATTGTGCTTTTTCAAACTTTTCAGTGTTTTCAATATATGAAACATCTCCACCTTGATTTTTAACAAGCTGTTTTAACTTATCTAGAGCTTTTCCATTAGAAATATTACTTAGCATAGCTTTTTTATTTTGTTCTAAATCATTTCCTTTTCCTGCAAGTTTGATCATATTACTTCCCAGTTCAAGTACTACATCTTTTACGTCTTCTTGCATTTTTCCTTTTAGAAAATTTATTGCCTCAATTACTTCTAATGTATTTCCGACACACTTTCCTAATGGCTGTTCCATCGGTGTCATAACACAAACTGTTTCTCTACCTGCCAGGGTTCCAATTTTGGTCATAACATCTGCAAGTTTCTTTGCCTTTTCTTTTGTTTTCATGAAAGCTCCACTACCATATGTAACATCTAATACAATCTTATCTGCACCAGCAGCTATTTTTTTGCTCATAATGCTAGATGCTATTAAAGGTATACTTTCAGTTGCAGCTATACTGTCACGAAGTCCATATATTTTTTTATCTGCAGGTGCCAAGTTCATGGTTTGTCCAATTAAACTTATACCTATTTTTTTTACATTTTCTTTAAATTCATCTATTGATATATTTGTTTTGTACCCTGGAATTGATTCTAGTTTATCTATTGTCCCTCCTGTATAGCCCAATCCTCTCCCAGACATTTTTGCAACAGGTATTCCAAGTGAGCTAATAATAGGTGCTAATATTAATGTTACTTTATCTCCTACTCCACCTGTACTATGTTTATCTACAACTGTTCCTAAATCTGATAAGTCTAGTATATCACCTGAGTTTGCCATTGATCTCGTTAACTCTGTTATTTCATGTTCATTCATTCCATTAATATATATTGCCATTATTAACGCTGCTGCTTGATAATCTGTAATATTCCCATTTGTGTAGTTTTCAATAAAATATGAAATTTCCTCTCTTGACAATTCAAACTTATCTCTTTTTTTCGCTATAATCTCTTGTATATTCACTCTATATTTCTCCTTTATATAAAATTTTTCGTGAAGCTTTTTCTATGTATAGGACATAAGCCATATTCCTTTATAGCTGCAATATGTTTTGCTGTTCCATACCCCTTATGTGTAGCAAATTCATATTGAGGGTACACTTCATCCCATTGTCTCATGATTCTATCCCTTGTTACTTTAGCAATAATTGATGCTGCTGCAATAGAATAGCACTTAGCATCTCCTTTTATAATTGACTGATATGAAATTCCATCTGTATCTATTTTTGTTAGAGCATCTACTAAAATAATATCTGGCTTTTCAATTTTACTTTCTTTTTCTTTTAGATTTCTTTCAAGTTCTTTAATGCATAATGTTAATCCTTCTTTTGTTGCATTTAGTATATTAATTCTATCTATTTCATTATGGCTAATAATTCCGACTCCATAAGCGACTGCTTCATCTATAATCTTTTCATAAATTATTTCTCTTTTTTTCTCAGAAACTTTCTTAGAGTCATTTACACCTTCTATCATTGAATCTTTTGGCATTATAACACTTGCGACAACAACCGGTCCTGCTAATGGCCCCCTTCCCGCTTCATCAATTCCACATATACTATTTATGCCTTGTTCATATAATTTATTTTCTATTTTTTTAAGTTCATTTAATCTCTCAATTTCTTTTTCCTTCATATCTTTTTCCTTTCAGTATATATGAGCTCTAATTATTTTGTAATTCAGATAATTTATATTTTGTAGTTCCATCTGTGCCAGTTACACCTTTTGAATAAATAATTTCATTTGTATTATACTCTACAATATAACATCCCTCTTCTAATTTAATGGTTTGTAAACCTAATTCCTCTAAATTTGATTTATCTAATACGTAATAATTTGTATTTTTTACTTTTATATCAATAATCCCCTGTTCTTGTAAAAACTTTATATCATCAGATTCTTGTGTTATATCTGATATTTTCTTTCCTATATAACTAGCATTTTTTTCTTTTATTTTTACCTTTTGTGCTATAATTTTTGTTTTTCCTTCTATTAATAGCATATCTGTCTTAATAGTTTTTAATTGCTCTGAACCATATTTATCTTTTAAAAAATAATATACTCCTAATGCAATTCCAACAATAAATATGATAATTAATAGTACTTTTGCATATGTTGCCAAATATCCCTTTCTCATTTTCTACCTCCTAAACTCTATATATTATATATTCTATACATAGTTTTTTCAATAGAAATATTTTATATAAAAACAATAAATTTTCACAATTTATTCACAAATCTATTGTATTATATAGTTGTTTTAAGATAATATATTATTGGAGGTATAAAATGGAACAAGATAATAAAGAAAATAATCAAAATAAACAAAATGAATTTAAAACTGTTACATTTAACACAGATAAGTCATTTAAAAATGTTACAAAGGAGAAGAAAAATAGTACAGGTTTTGGAAAAGCTGTGGCTCTACCTTTTTTATGTGGAGTACTTGGTGCAGGAGTTGTAGTTGGAACTTGTTTTGGTGTTCCAGATGTTCGTAATTATTTACTTGGTAAGGCTAACTCATCTATAACATCCGAAGGAACATCTAATTCAACATCTACAGGAACAAATATAAATTCTCAAATGATCTCTCTTACCGAGTATTCAGAAACATCAATTGCTGTAGCTCAAAAAGTTAAACCATCAATTGTAGGTATCAGTGTAGAATACTCTGTTAACTCAATTTTCAACAGAAGCTCTTCAACAGCTAATGCCCAAGGGTCAGGTGTAATTATAAGTTCAGATGGATATATTTTAACTAACAATCATGTTGTTAATTCTACTTCTAGCTCTTCTTATTATGAACTAGGAAAAGCAAATAAGGTAACTGTTAAATTATATAATGATAATACTGAATATGAAGCTAAAATTATTGGTACTGATGAACAAACTGATCTAGCTGTAATTAAAATTGACAAAACAGATTTAACTGCAGCAGAACTTGGTGATTCTGATTCTGTACAAGTTGGTGAATTTTGTATGGCAGTTGGTAATGCTCTTGGCTTAGGTGATAGTGTTACATCAGGTATAGTAAGTGCTGTTAATAGAGAAGTAACTGATTCTGATAACAATAAATATTTAGCAATTCAAACTGATGCAGCAATTAACTCTGGAAATAGTGGTGGTGCATTGGTTAATAGTAAAGGTCAAGTAATAGGAATTAATACTTTAAAAATATCTGGAACAGGTGTAGAGGGAGTTGGATTTGCAATACCTATAAATTCTACTAAAGATATATATAATCAGTTAATTCAATATAATAAAGTAAAAAGAGCATATATAGGTATTGGTGGAATTAACATAGATGAACAAACCGCAAAGCAAAATAATTTAGTTGTTGGAATTTATATTAAATCAATTGATGACTTTTCTGCAGCTGAAAAGGCAGGTTTAAAAATTGGTGACGTTATTACAGAAATTGAAGGGACTAAAGTTAAAACAGTAGATGAATTAAATGAAGTTAAAAATAAAAAATCTATTGGAGATACTATAAAACTAAAAATATATAGAGATGGTAAGACAAAAGATATAAGTTTAACACTTCAAGAACAACCATAAAAACAAAACTTATTTTCAAGCAAATCACAATTAGTTCACACAATGTTCAAAATTCATTGTTATTATATAGTCATAGTTGATAAACAAATTACTCCATTATCAACTATATATAAGTAAAACATCCCCTTTTATTTTCAAAAAGAGAGTTTCCAAGATTAGAAACTCTCTTTTAATTTTAAAAAAATACTGAAGTAATATATTTTATACCTCAGTATTTTTTATTTAATATTAGTTAGAACTAAGCTAATTCAACAACTGCTCCAGCCTCTGTAAATTTAGCTTTTAATTCTTCAGCTTCTTCTTTAGAAGCTCCTTCTTTAACTGTTTTTGGTGCTCCGTCAACTAATTCTTTAGCTTCTTTTAATCCTAATCCTGTTGCATCTCTTACAACTTTGATAACTTGGATTTTGTTTGCTCCAGCTTCTTTTAATACAACATCAAAAGATGTTTTTTCTCCAGCTACTGGTGCAGCTACTGCTGCTGCAGATACTCCATATTTTTCTTCAATTCCTTTTACTAATTCTGCTAATTCAACAACTGTTAATGTGTCGATTTCTTCTAACATTTTTTCTATTTTCTCACTCATTTTTAAATCCTCCATAAATTTATTTTTAATTATTTTTTATAATATTACTATGCATTTTCTTTTTGTGCTTTAACAGCATCAAGTGCAACTGCAAGTTTTGTAATATTTCCAAGTAAGCTTCCAGCAAGTTTTGCAAGAAGTTCTTGTCTTGATGGTAATTTTGCTAAAGTAATAATTTCTTCTGCTGTCATTACCTTTCCTTCTATGATTCCTCCTTTAATTTTGTAGAAATCATGATCCTTTGTAAAGTTATATATTGCTTTTGCAGGTGCTAAGTAGTCTTCTTTACTTGTGATAATTGCTGTTGGTCCCTCTAATAGATCATCTAATCCTGATTCGCCATTTGCATCTAATGCTCTTTTTACAATGTTATTTTTTATAACTTTGTATTCTGCATTTGTTTCTCTTACTTCTTTTCTTAGTTTAGTAACGTCTTCAACTGTAATTCCTCTGTAATCTGCTAAAAGAATTAATTTTGCATCTTTTAATTCTTCTGCTAATTTGTTTACTATTTCTTCCTTTTGTTTTATGATTGTTTTACTAGCCAATTTTTTCACCTCTTTCTTATTTCTCAAAATAAAATAAAATCTGTATATATAGCCTTAGGCATATACATACAGATTTATATCCGTACAATTATATATGCCTAGGTAAGACTTATTTTTTGCTTACTTTCTCGGGCTCTTTTATCTATTTTTGATCAATATACATACTTGGTCCCATTGTTGTAGATATAGCTACACTTTTAATATATTGTCCCTTAGCTGCTGCTGGTTTAGCTTTTATAATAGCGCCAATAACTGTATCATAGTTTTCTAGTAATTTATCAGCACCAAATGAAACTTTACCAAATCCTAAGTGGATTATATTTGTTTTATCTAGTCTATATTCTACTTTTCCTGATTTAATATCTTGGATTGCTTTTGTAACATCCATTGTTACTGTTCCTGATTTAGGGTTAGGCATTAATCCTTTTGGTCCTAATACTTTACCAAGTCTTCCTACAACACCCATCATATCTGGAGTTGCAACGATAACATCATAATCAAACCAGTTTTCTTTTTCTATTTTTGGTATTAATTCTTCTGCTCCAACAAAATCTGCTCCTGCTTTTTGAGCTTCATCTGCTTTTGGACCTTTAGCGAAAACTAATACTTTTAATGTTTTACCTGTACCATTTGGAAGTACTGTTGTACCTCTAACTTGTTGGTCAGCTTGTTTTGAATCTACACCTAATTTAACATGTAATTCAACTGTTTCATCAAATTTTGCTTTTGGCATTTTTTGAATCATATCTAATGCTTCTTTTGCACTATACAATTTTGATGAATCAATTAGTTTTTCAGCTTCTTGATATCTCTTTCCTTTTTTCATTTTTACCTCCTTTGGTTCAAACGAGCTATTGCTCTCCCAATTATAAATTAATTTCTAACAAAATTACTCTTCTACTATTACACCCATAGATCTTGCAGTTCCTGCTACCATGCTCATAGCTGCCTCTAATGATGCTGCATTTAAATCTGGCATTTTTTGTTTTGCAATTTCTTCTACTTGAGCTTTAGTAATTTTAGCAACTTTCTCTTTGTTAGGTTTTCCAGAACCTTTTTCTATTTTTGCAGATTTTTTTATTAAAACTGCCATAGGTGTTCTTTTGTAATAAATTCGAATGATTTATCTTTGTAAACAGTAATAACTACTGGAATAATCATTCCTGCTTGGTTAGCAGTTCTATCATTAAATTCTTTTACGAATTGCATGATGTTAACACCGCTAGCACCTAATGCTGGACCTACTGGTGGAGCTGGTGAAGCTTTTCCTGCAGGTATTTGTAATTTTATTACATTACCAATTTCCTTCTCTGCCATCTTATTTAGCACCTCCTTTACCGTTAAATATGTATATTAATCTAAAAATTAGATTATAAACTTTTATTAAATTTTTTGTACTTGTGAAAATTCCAACTCAACAGGTGTTTCTCTTCCAAACATTGAAACCATAACTTTAACTTTATGTTTTTCTTTATTAATTTCTGTTACAGTCCCTATAAAGTCTTTTAATGGACCATCCATTACTCTTACAGAATCATTTACATTATAATCTACATTAACTTCTGTAATTTCAAATCCCATGTTTCTAATTTCTTCCTCAGTAAGAGGAATAGGATCTGTACCTGATCCGACGAATCCTGTAACACCTCTTGTATTTCTTACAATGTACCATGTTTTTTCAGTTACAATCATTTTAATTAAGACATATCCTGGAAAAACCTTTTTTAGATTGGTTTTTCTTTTTCCTTCTTTGATTTCAATTTGTTCCTCCATTGGAACTATAATATCAAAGAAGTATTCTTCTAACTCTCTATTCTTAATTGTTTTTTCAAGATCTGTCTTTACTTTATTTTCATAACCTGAATATGTATGAATTACATACCATCTTGGCATTAATTCCTTATCTTCTTGAGACATTTTTTTAGCCTCCTTTATTCATTTACGGTATTTTCTAAAACTTCATTATTGCTTTCAGCATTATTTACTTCATTTGATTCATTTGTTGAAGCATTTTCTACTGTATTATGAGTTTCAACAAGTGTTTTTATCTTTTCAATACCATATTCATTCATTTTTTCAAAAGCAAAATCTAAAACCAAAACAATTACTGCTGTGATTAGAACAACTGTAATAACTGCTACAGTATTATTTACTAATTGCTTTGGTGTTGGCCAAATTACTTTTTTCAATTCAGCTTTGAAATCTTTCATAAAGTGTTTCTTATCTTTGCTTTTATTTTTATTTGTTTCTTTAGGCATTCTAATTTCCCCCTTAGAAAGGCTTATTTTGTTTCTTTGTGTGTTGTACGTGTTTTACAGTATTTACAATATTTTGCAACTTCTAATCTTTCTGTATTGTTCTTTTTATTCTTTTGCGTCATGTAATTTCTTCTTTTACATTCTGTACATTCTAATGTGATTGGTTCTCTTGCTCCTTTTGCAGCCATTTCATACACCTCCAGATATTAAGCTTTTATCATTTATTTTTTCTGATAATTTTTATAAGCGTATGCTCTTCACATACGCTTAAATATTGTATCATCTTTTTGTTTATATGTCAACTGTTTTGGGTATAACTTAATAATTTTTTTTGAGTTATGTCTATTTAGTATTTCTCACATATCCACCAGCTTCTACAACTTTTTGTCCTTTATCTGTAAGTAGCCAATTTATTAGCTTTCTTGCAGAACTATCTTGTGGCTCACTTTTCTTTGTAATTGCATATACTATTTTTGTAAGAGGATATGATTTATTTGTAATATTTTCATCTGTTGCCTCTACTCCATCTATAGCTAAGAATTTAACATCTCCCTTTACATATTGTTCCTTTGCATATAAATATATTGAATAACCTATTGCATATTTGCTGTTTTCTTGTGAAGATACGCCATCAATTAAGCCAGACATAGACCCTATCTCTAAATTAGTATTTGCTGTGTTAGTCATTTTTTCACCTTTCATAACCATTTTTTCCATTAGATTTTGGCTTCCTGAATTTTTTTCTCTTTGATATGCAATTATTTTTGCATCATCTCCACCAACTTCTTTCCAGTTAGTTATTTTTCCTGTATAAATTCCTCTAATTTGATCTAATGTAAGTGATTTAACAGGGTTTTGTTCATTTATTAAGAATACAAAACCATCTAGTCCGATTCCAGTCATTTCAAATTCTACACCTGCTTTTTTGGCTTTTTGTAAAATATCATCTGATGGCTCTGAAGCAAATATTACATTTGTTTTTCCATCAATTAGTCCTTGATATACCTTTGCAGTTTTTCCTTGAGTATTTTCATCTAAAAATTTTTGTGCTTGTTCATCACTGTACCCTAAAACAGCCTTTGTTATTTCTCCAATCATTGGTAACATTGCTGTTGCTCCATCAACTTTTGGAAATTCTTCTGCTGTCATTTTTAAATTTTCTGTCTTATCTTCATTTGATATTTGATTGTTCTCTTCTCTGCCAACATTTTCAACACTGTTTCCATTGTTATCTTTTGCACTGTTATTTATATAGTAAATTATTCCTATTGTAGCCAACACAATGATTATAACAAGTAAAAATACAATTGTTAAATTACCTTTCGTTTTTTTAGTTTCTTCCATTATTTTTTCCCCCTCTTAATTAATATTATAACAATAACTATACTCAAAACAATTATTCCACCTATAACAGTTCCATAAACAATCATATCTATTTTAAAATCTGTTTTTGATAACGAATTTTTTACTGTTTCAGATCCATTATTTTGTGTTTCGTTATTTTTAACATAGTTATTTTCATTAATATTTTCTCCTATAGTTTCATCTATAACTAATTTAGAAATTTCATCATTTACTTGTTTTCTCTCTGTTGATAATCTTTTTTCATTTTTTTGTTTTAATTCTTTTGCTCTATCGCAATTAGCTGCTTTCTTAACATTTCCAAATCCATCTGCATGATATGATTGGCTTAAATATGTTACTACATATTTTCCGTCTTTCTTTTCTCTATATCCAATATTATGTGCTAAATTTGGAACCTCACATTTATTTGCAATTATATCATTATCATAATCTACATATATTGAGTTCATTTCATATTCAATATTTCTCTCATCTTGATCATATTTTTGACTAAATCTTGTATTTATGTTGTAACTTTTTGCTATTGCCAAATTTTCTTTACCATAATAACCTGTTGGAGTTTTTATAGGATAATACTCCTCTTCATTATTACTATTTTCTCTATCTATAACATCTCCATCATATATGGTTACTCTGACATATAAACTTGGATTAATCATATTTACATATTCAACTTTTTCCTCATCTGTTACTTCTATTTCTGCACCTGTTATATCTTGATTTATATGAATTACTTTTAGTCCTCTTCTTTCACTTAAATCATACCACACTGCTCTGTTCTTCGTTTTTAATATATCCCATTCATCAGTCTTAACATATTTGTAATCAGAAATATAAGCATCTATTGATCCACTAGTATTCTTGTATACATATAATTCTTTATTTCCTTCTGTTTTTATATAATCTACAGCTAATGTTAATCCATACAAAGGACATTCGTCTTTTTTAACTTTTTCCATATATTCTGCTGTAAGAGGGTATGGATAATCCTCTCTAGCAACATATGTTATATCTAGTCTCTCGCCCAATTTTTCCTTTTCATATAATTTTGCCTCTGAATATTCTATAATCGACTTCACTGCTTTTATTTTAGATTTTCCAGTGTCATCATCTCCGTCTATAACTTTTTCCCTTATGGTTCTTGTATTTACATTGAATTCTTTTGTCAAGATTGTCTCTATAACTCCTGATTGATATTCTTCTAAATAACTTCTATAAGTGCTCTTTCCATCTCCTAAACCATTCTTGATCCATGACTCTGCCTTTTCTAATACTTTTCTTTCAAGATCATTTAATTCTACCTCATGTCCATATAAAAGATTTTTATATGTTTCTTTTTCAATAATAAAATCTTTTGTAAGTGCATTTACACTGAAATTATAGTATTCAACACTTACTGTGTTATTGTTAAATTTATAACACTCTGGATATATACCTGTAACAAGCGGTACATCAACTTCTGGCAATACAATATCAATTTTAAAATGCTTTATCTTCTTCCCCTTTAAATTGTCTAAAGTATATTTTATTACTTTAGCATTTCTAAGTTGATTATCAGTTATATAAGAAATATTGATTTTCTTGCCTTCTTTTTTCGGTACTTTTACACTAAATGTATAAATTCCATTTTCTTTGCTCGCATTTGTAATTTCAGTTTTATTAACTACAATCTTCAGATTATTAATTGATGTAGACAATTTTGAATCTTCTAACTTTATAGATATTTTTGAAGTTACATCTTTGTCAGAGTTATTTTTTAATAAAAATAAATTCTCTATTTTTGACTTTTCAGTATCAATCTTTATCTCGTTTGATATGATTTCTAAATTGTTATTATACTCTATTACAATTGGTTCACCATAAAAATAAGTTGCTGAAGTTGACGCTTTTGATTTGTTTGTAAATAGAATTATTGTAAATAAAACAATTCCAATTAATACACATACTTTTATTTTTAAATTTTTCATATTTATTTTCCCTTCTTCCTCTTTTGTACGGAATATCCAAATTTACCTATCTTTTTACTTAATGAATAATATCCACCATTTGCATATGTAATTAAATCACATTTACTTATATCAAATGCTCCATTTTCATCAATGTACTTATCATCGGCATCTATTGATAATATTTCTGCAACAAACATATGATGGCTACCCAGTTCTTTAATTTCTTTAACCTTACATTCAATAGCAACAGGACTTTCTTTAATTATTGGGCACTTAACATTTTTCGCTTTTTCTTTTGTTAGTTTCATTTCTTTAAATTTATCATATTTGCTTCCAGATCGAACTCCACACCAATCAGTTGCAAATGCTAATTTTTTGTTTGTTAAATTAATAACAAATTCTCCACTCTCTTTTATCATGTTATATGAAAATCTTTCTGGTCTTACGGATATATAGCACATAGCCGGATTTGTATTAATTATGCCTGTCCATGCTACAGTCATAATATTACTATTTTTCATATCTCCACTAGTTACAAGTACGGCAGGTAATGGATATATAAATGTTCCTGACTTCCATATTGTTCTGCTCATATTATTTTCCACCTCTCGTATTTATTAATAATATAATTTTTTAATTTAGTTATTCAAAGATAATACAATCTATATAAATATAACAATTAAAATATTATCATATATAAAAAAAAAATACAAATTAAAAATAAACATATTTTAAATATTTTATCTTTAATCTGTATTTTTAATATAAATATAAATAAAAAAAATCTGGCAACAACCTATTTTCTCAGCAGGGTAACCCACAAATATCTTCGGCACATTGGAGCTTGACTTCTGTGTTCGGAATGGGAACAGGTATTTCCTCCATGTAATCATCACCAGAAAAGTTTATATACTTTTCAAACTTTTAATAATATATCATATCATCTGTATTTTGTAAAGATATTTTTTACATTTTTTTAGATTTTATTCAATATATTATTTTATTTTTGATTAGCACACTCAAAAATACATAGAGAAAGTCATCGTAAACTTAACAATCATATTTTTATGGTTAAGCCCTCGATTTATTAGTATTGGTCAGCTACATGCATTACTGCACTTACACCTCCAACCTATCAACCACATAGTCTTTATGGAATCTTACTACCTTACGGTATGAGATATCTTATCTTAGGGTGGGCTTCACACTTAGATGCTTTCAGCGTTTATCCCTTCCATACTTGGCTACTCAGCCATGCCACTGGTGTGACAACTGATAAACCATCGGTATGTCCATCCTGGTCCTCTCGTACTAAGGACAGCTCCCTTCAAATATCTTCCGCCTGCGACAGATAAGGACCGAACTGTCTCACGACGTTCTGAACCCAGCTCGCGTACCGCTTTAATGGGCGAACAGCCCAACCCTTGGAACCTGCTACAGCTCCAGGATGCGATGAGCCGACATCGAGGTGCCAAACCACTCCGTCGATGTGAACTCTTGGGAGTGATAAGCCTGTTATCCCCAGGGTAGCTTTTATCCGTTGAGCGATGGCAATCCCACTTTATACCACCGGATCACTAAGTCCTACTTTCGTACCTGCTCCACCCGTCGGTGTCGCAGTCAAGCTCCCTTCTGCCTTTGCACTCTTCGAATGGTTTCCGACCATTCTGAGGGAACCTTTGAGCGCCTCCGATACCCTTTCGGAGGCGACCGCCCCAGTCAAACTCCCCACCTGACATTGTCCCCCAGCCGGGTCAC
>ENA-OOSB01000267-OOSB01000267.1-human-gut-metagenome-genome-assembly--contig:-NODE-267-length-27519-cov-5.691159_pt1 | contig 27519 bp, 29 predicted proteins | sample MGYA00241173_ERZ501204 | MGnify/ENA primary metagenome ERZ501204 (study PRJEB25962, sample SAMEA1965384) | human gut metagenome | biome: human gut; feature: human-associated habitat; material: faeces...
ATACTTTAAATGGAGAAAGTACAACAAAAACATATGCTGAACTTTTAACTACTAATGTAGTTAAAAATGTAACATGTAAAAATGGTTCTGTAGCTGAATGGAATTATGAAAAAAAAGGTGTGTTCTTAAGTAATATAAAAACACCAGACTATTGTACAATAGATTTCACTGATGGTTATATAGTAACATTAACAGCAACAAATGGAACAGTATCACCTTCTTCACAAGCTACAGGTTATAATGGCAGTGTAAGTTTTACTGTAAGACCATCAAGTGGATATACATTGCAATTAGAAACAAACACATGTGGTGGAACTTTAAGTGGTAGTACTTATACTATTAGTAATGTAACTAGTACAAAAACGTGCAGTATAGCATTTAAAGCTTCTATAACAAATTTGTATGATAAGTTACTTGCAGACAATACGACTTTGAAAACTAGAGATGTGTTTAATGTAACATTAACAAGTAATACAACAGGTACATTGTATACTGCAACAGAAAAGAATGTACATAATACAACAGCAACAACGGTGTATTATTATGCAGGAAATACAACAAATAACTGGGTAAAGTTTGGTGGATTCTACTGGAGGATAATAAGAACAAATGCCGACGGAGGTGTAAGACTATTGTATTCTGGTACAACACATGACACAACAGGTGCATATATAGATGTGAGTGCATTCAATTTATCTTATAATTCTCCAATGCATGCAGGATACAAGTATGGAACAAGCAGTTCACTTTCAAATAATAGAACAAACACAAATAATAGTACAATAAAGGGGATTTTAGATACATGGTATCAAAATAATTTAAATGCAAATTATGGAAAATATATAAGTACAACAGCCGTGTATTGTAATGATAGAAATTTGCGTTCTGGTGATTCGTATAGCACAAGTGCAACATTTTATTATGCAGCATATGCAAGAGCATATACAAGTTATATACCAACATATGATTGCACGGAAGCAACAGATGCATTTAGTGGGAGTAATTCAAGTGCAAAGCTTACTTATCCTATTGCACTAATGACAGTAGATGAGATAATGTATGCAGGAGGAAAAAGTGGAACTAGTTTAAAGAGCCCATACGCTTGGTATTATTTAAATAGTGCAAATTCAAGTATAACAAATTCAAATCTTTGGTGGTTGTTGTCTCCTAGTTTTTGGGCAGGTGGGAATGCTTATATGTTTCGTGTAGGTGGTTCTGGAAGTCCTGGTGGTCTATTTAGTTCTACTGTTAGTAGGACTGATGGAGTTCGTCCAGTTATAAGTTTAAAATCTTGTGTTAAGACAAATGGAGGAGATGGTTCAGCAACTAATCCATATACAATACAGGAAACTACAAGTGGATGCTAGATATAAGCCTTTTCATAAAAGCAATATAAACATATTATATATTGAAAGGACAAAATGATATGAAAACAATATATAATAAAGTTGTTAATAAAATTAAAGATATAAAAATATTTAAAAAGTAGAGTTCAAATTGAATTCTACTTTTTGTATTCTGTTAATGTTTTGTAAATATCATACCAACTATAACATCTATATTTACTTTTTACATCTTTATTATATCTAGTATCAAATGCTATAACTGGAATAATCTTACTTATACTTTCTATATTATTTGGCGAATCTTCTATCATAATGTCTACATTTAATTTCTTTATATCAGGTATTTTATCATGAGGAGAAAATACTAACTTATCATAACAAATATCATTATTTTCTAACCATTTTTTAGTAATATCAATTTTACCATTTCCTGTATCAGTTTTACTAACTAAGAAGTCTCTTGATGTAATAAGATAAATATTATTTCCTTCATCTTTTAATTTTTTAATAATTTCACTAGCAAATCTTCTAGGTGGAGTATTTAAACAGTATTCATTTATAAATCTAGTCCAAAAGTCATCATCTTCTTTTTGACTAACTTTAAATATATCTTTAAAGTGATATTCATTTGGATTTTTAATATAAGTTCCTTTATTATAATAATACATACTTCCATAATCTAAGTAAAAACTACTTAAATCTGTTAAAACTCCATCTATATCTATTCCTATATTCATTATTTAACACCTCTTGTAATATTTTAGCATATTTTATAATAGAGGTAAAGAAAATGAAAATATGTGTATATGCTATATGTAAGAATGAAAGTAAACATATTAAACGTTGGTATGAAAGTATGAAAGAGGCCGATGAAATATATGTTTTAGATACAGGTTCTACTGATAATTCAGTAGAATTATTAAAAAAATTTGGTGTTATTGTTAAAGAAAAACAATATAAAAATTTTGCATTTGATGAAGCAAGAAATGATGCACTTAAGATGGTGAAGAGTGACGCAGATATTGTGGTATCAACTGACTTAGATGAAGTCTTTAATAAAGGCTGGAGAAATACTTTAGAGAGTATTTGGACAGATAATACAGATAGAGTAAAGTATAATTTAAATTATACTTTTGATAGTAAGGGTAATTCGTTAATGAGTTATTATATATCTAAAATACATACTAGAAATAATTATAAATGGGTAAATAAAGTTCATGAAGTATTAGAGTTTACTCTTGATAGAGAGGAAAATATTTTAACTACTGATAAGATAGAAATTAATCATTATAAAGATATTTCTAAAGATAGAAGTTATTATTTAAAATTATTAGAAGAAGATGTTAAACTTGATCAGTCAAATCCTAGAAATATTCATTATTTGGGAAGAGAGTATATGTATAATAAAGAATATAATAAAGCAATAGATATGCTAATAAAACATGTTTATATGCCTTCATCTACTTGGAAAGAAGAAAAATGTAGTTCAATGAGATTTATATCAATTTGTTATAAGTGTTTAAATAGATTAGATGAAAGTGAGATGTGGTTAAAGAAAGCTATTAAGTTATTACCGAGTAATAAAGAGAATTATTGTTTATTAGGGTTTTATTATTATGAAATAAAAGATTATAAGAAAAGTATAAAGTATTTATTAAAAGCAGATAGTATAAAAGAAAAGACTAATAATTATATTAATGAAGAGTATGCATGGAATGAAAGAGTTTATGATATATTAAGTTTATGTTATTTTTATATTGGAGATATAAAAAATAGTTTAAAATATGTTAAGTTAGCAGTTGATATAAATCCTAATGATGAAAGGTTAAAGAATAATTTAGAAATTATTTTAAATGTTAATAAATAATAGTTTATATAGAGTTAAGTTATATTTAATTTACATATCTTATGTAAATGTGTGCGTAAAATATTTATGTAAAGCAAAATAAAAAAAGTAATTTTGCTTTTTTTTACGTATAAGTATGTAGAAGGACAAAATGAACCTTCAGAAAGGAGAAGTTATGAGAAAGTTTTTAAAAATTTTAGTATCAATGATGGTAATACTAGTTTTACCACTAAAATTAAATGCAGAAAGTGAGGTGAAATATAGATGGTATAAGTTAGAAGACAGTAACTTTCATTATGAGGCTGATGCTGAAATTAATTGTGAATATTTTCTTAAGGATAAGGTTAAATATACTGATTATTTTTATAGTTTTAGTAAACCTGAAGAAAAAGATGGTAGAATAATTGAGAAAGAAAGTTACAATTATGTATTTAATAAAAATGTAGTTAATAAAATTCAAATTAATTCATTTGGTTCAAATAAGAATTTTTATATTTATGAGATAGAAGTACTTGATAAAAATTTAAAACCAATTACCTATAAAATTGGTTATACACCTATAGCAAATAGTTATACTTTTAATGATGGACTTTATAATTGGTATGATGCAAGAACCAGAGTATCTAATTATGATACATTTACAATACTTCCGTTTGCTCCAGTTAATTTAGAAGAAAGTATTATAAGAATTTATTATTACAATGAAAATGTTGAATTTAAGGGTTTAACTTTAGAAACTTATATTAATGAAGAAATTCATGCTGATCATATTAATAAAGAAAATACTATAATTAGTAATGCTTGCGATAATGAAGTATGTATACTTGATGTTAAGTTGGATTTAACAAAACAAGAATCAAAAACTTTAGAGTTTTCTTCTTATCAATATAAATATAAAGATAAAATGAATATGTGTTATACTATTAATAAGAATTATTATCCAGGTTATTACACAGATTTAAAAGGTTATATTAAAGATGAAGAAGATTATGTTATAGAAAAAAAAGATAGTAATTTTACAAAAAATGAAGTTGAAAATATAATTAGCAATAAAGATAAGGAAATTGATAGTTTAATTAAAAAATTAAATTCTATTAATAAAGAAGAAATTGTTAGTAAAGAAAAAGAAAATGTTCTTGATAATGAAGAAGTGTTTAATAAACCAATTGCAATGGTAACGGAAGAAAAAACTTCTAACTTTGATAAGACATCATCATTTATATTAATATTTGGATTATTATCTTTTCTTGTATCTTTACCAATACTTATTAAATATGTAAAATTATGTAGAAAGAAATAATTATCTAATTATGTCGTTTTTGTATAAAAAATATAAAAAATAAGATATATTAAGTATGAGGCAAAATATGTTAAATATAGAAATGGAATTCAAAAGTGGTATTTTGTGGGTAAGATTAAGTGGTAAATTATATGAAAATACAGTTAATACTTTTAATGAAGAGGTTCTCCCGGTTATACTTAAACATGGTATTATGTATATAGTAGTAAATTTAGATAAATTAAATGTAATAGATATTAAGGGTATTGAAGCACTTATGAATCTAAATGATATAGTAAGTTTTTCTAATGGTAAGATTATATTATGTAGTTTAACTAGTAATGAAGTTAAGGAAAAACTAAGAAGTAAAGAGTACATTAGTAATTTTTATGAAACAAGTAATGAATTAACTGCACTAGGAGTGATGAAAATATGATAAAAGATTTAGAAGAGGTAATATTAGAAAATAAGAATTTCATTTATAAAATAGCCTCTAAATATAGTAAACATTATAATATTGAGGACTTATTTCAAGTTGGTACTATTGGTTTTATAAAAGCATATAAAAACTATAAAGAGAGTAATACTAAATTCACAACATATGCTTATAAATATGTTCTAGGTGAAATAATAGAATATATTAAAAATGATAGAAATATGAAAGTAAGTTCAGACATGTTAAAACTATATAAGAGTTATGTTCAAACTAAAGAATATTTGTCTCACGAATATAATAGATGTGTTAGTACTTATGAAGTAAGTGCTTACTTAGGTGTTGATGAACAAATACTTAATGAAGCTATTCTAAAAAGTGAATTTGCTGTTAGTTTAGAAAGAGATTTAAATGATGATAATTTCACTTTAGAAAAAATAATAGGCTTTGATAGAACTAACACAATTGATGATTTAATTGATTTAAAAAATGAATTAAATAGTCTTACTCCATATGAAAGAAAAATAATTGAACTAAGATACTTAAAGGATTATACACAAAGTGAGACTGCTACTATACTTGGGTTAAGTCAAGTACAAGTATCTCGTGAAGAAAGTAAAGTATTAAAAAAAATTAGAAGTAATATAACTGTATAAAACTTAATAACTCGTCCATATTATAAATGGGTGAGTTATTTTGAATTTAAAAAGTTATAACGAAATAGTAAAAAAGCATAGTAAGAAAGAAAATATTTTTAAAAATGTTTTTGTTTCATTTTTTATAGGTGGATTAATGGGTGTGTTTGGTGAAGTTTTATTTAAACTTTTTAGAGTTAAATGTTTGCTTAGTGAAAGTGCTAGTTACATGTATGTTATGATTACATTAGTAGTAATATCTTCTATATTAACTGGACTTGGTTTCTTTGATAAAATTGTTTCTTTTGCAAAATGTGGTTTAATTATTCCATCAACTGGTTTTGCACATGCTATGACTTCTGCTGGAATGGACCATAAAAGTGAAGGTCCTATAAAGGGAATAGGGTCTAACATTTTTAAATTAACTGGTTCTATAATATTGTATGGACTGGTTGTAAGTTTCTTTTTAGCACTTTTAAAAGGGGTGATAATGTGACAATAAAATTTAATAGTTCTTATATAAAAGATTATTATTCTTTATTGGGTAAAAATGAACATGGTATTACTGTTAAGGGAGACTTGTTAATAGATGATTATTATTATGAAAAAAGAAGTGTAGAAGAAGCTGAAAGTGAGTATGTTAAAAAATGTGTACAAGGTTTATTAAATAAAAGTAAATTAAAAGAAAAAGATATAAATCTTTTTATTGGTGGGGATTTACAAAGCGAATTAATTGCCAGTGACTTTGGAATGAAAAATTTTAATATACCATTTTTAGGTGTTTATAGTGCTTGTACTACTTTTACTGAAAGTTTGTTAATTGCATCTGTGTTTGTGGAAAATAAGCGTGTAAAAAATGTTGGGGTGGTAACATCCTCACATAATTTAGTTAGTGAAAAACAATTTCGTTTTCCAATAGAATATGGTGCTATTAGAAAAAAAGTAAATACATTTACTGCAACAGGTAGTGTAGGTGCTATTGTTACTAATAAAAAAACTAATTTAAAAATAGAGAGTGCGACTATTGGAAGTGTAGTAGACATTGGTTATAAAGATGCAAATAATTTTGGTGCAGTAATGGCTCCTGCTGCAGCTAAAACTATTTATGAACATTTTAAAGATACTAAAAGAAAACCAAGTTATTATGATTTAATATTAACAGGTGATTTAGGAATATATGGCTTAGATATTTTAAAGGAATACTTAGAAAAGGAGTATAAGTTAAAAGTTGATAACTTAATGGATGCAGGTGCTTTACTTTATAAAGATACTGGTAATTCTATTGCAGGTGCTTCAGGACCTACTTGTTTACCATTAATATTATTTAATAAAATATTAAAAGAAAATAAATATAAAAAAATACTCATAGTTGGAACAGGTGCACTTCATTCTAAAACGACAGTTAATATTGGTTTATCAATTCCATCTGTTTCACATGCGGTAAGTTTGGAAGTGATTAGTATATGATATATTTAAATGCATTTATAATTTGTGGATTAATTTGTGCTATAGGACAATTAGTACTCGAATATACTAGTCTTACTCCAGCACATTTAAATACATTTTTAGTTATAGCAGGGTCTATTTTATCGTTTTTTGGAATATATGACACACTTATAAAATTTAGTGAAGCAGGTGCTACAGTACCAATAACAAACTTTGGGAATACCTTATTTAAGGGTGCATATGAAGGGTTTAAAAATGATGGAATAACAGGGCTTCTAACTGGTATTTTATCTAATTCATCAGGAGGACTTACAGTAACAATTATAATGTCTTTTATAGTCAGTATTACTTGTAAACCACAAAATTAAGAAATAATAAACAAAGTACTAGAGAAATCTCTAGTTTTTTGGTATACTTATATATAGTAAAGAGAGGTTATAATATGGGTAGTGTGTCACAAAGTTTATTTATTATATTAGTTATAGTATTTCTTTTAATGTCGGTACATTATATTATTAATGGAATAGTATTAACTAAATTATCTAAATTAAAAAATGAAAAGAGTGTTTTTTTAGCATGGATTCCTTTTATAAATAAGTACTATTTAGGAAAAGTAGTATCTAATAGTTTATTTGGTATTATATTATTTTTTATGGATTTACTTGCAACTATATGTATTTTAATTTTATTTGATTTTCCATTAGAAATATTAAATTCTATCAACTTTTTAAATACTCAAAACTCAATAATTATTTTAAGTGTTACAAAGTTATTAGAAATAGTATTTTTGTTATTTGGTAAAATTCAAATTAAAAAACTTACTAATAAAAAAGTAGAAGATAATTTTGATAAACAAGTAATAGATGATAATGGAAGTAGTATAGAAATTTTAGACTTAGACAGTAATTCTATAACTAAAGAAGAAAAGAAAGAAGCAAAAAAAGCAGGTATATCTTCAATAATCATATTACTTCCTATACTTTTAGTAGCGTTTTACTTGCCTGAACTATCTAAACTAATAAATAAAACACCTACTCAGGATGTAGTGACTGTTCCTAAAAAGAATATTGAATATTATGAAACACAAGATGGTTTATTAGAAATAAATAATGAAAAAGGACATATTATTGCAAAGAATATCAGGTTTTATAGTTTTACAAAGAAAACAGGAAATATTATAAGTAATGTGTATCTTCCTGATAAGAGTATAGATGATGCTTCAAAGTTAAATGTGTATATTGAATTATATAATTCTAAAAGAGTAGTTATATATAGAACTAAGTTTAACCCTGGTACTAAATTAAATAGAAAAGTACAGAGTTTATATGAAATTAATTTGAGTGATGAATTATATAAAGAAGTAGTGTATGCTAGCATAAATATACTTGAAACTAAAGATTTTAATGATTTAAATGATATATTAGTATGTACTTATAAAACAACAGAAAACAATTATAATTTAGTAACTAAAGTAACTTATAATTTTAGTAGCAATGGTCTTTCTAATTATGAAGTTTCAAAAGAAAGTATAAAACTAAAAGAAGATGAAATTTATTCTTATAAAGATGAGTTTGAAAAAGAAGCAGAACTTTTAACTGGTAAAGTTACTGACTTGACATTTGATGAAAATAGTTTAAAATATAAATTAGATTTAGTTTCTTATACAGATAGTGAAGTTAAACCATTATATAGTTTAGCTACTACTAAAAGAGAAATAAAATTAAAAGAAGAAAATAGTAAATGGAGTTGTAACTAATGAATAATTTTTTAATCGGGGATTTTGAGGGTCCATTAGATCTACTCTTGCACTTAGTAAAACAGTCGAAAATAGAAATAAGTGAAATAAAGATAGTAGATATAACTGAACAATATATTAATTATCTAAAAGAAATGGAAGAAATGAATTTAGATATAGCAAGTGAATACTTAGTAACTGCTAGTGAATTAATTGAAATGAAAAGTAGATATTTACTTCCTAAACCACCTAAAGAAGATGAAAATGAAGAAAGTGTTAATCCTGAAGAAGAATTAAAAAGAAGATTACTTGAATATCAGAAATATAAAGAAAGTACTAGTACTTTTAGAACACTTGAAGATAAAAGAAGTAATTATTATACAAAAGTTCCCGAGAAAAGAGAGTTATATACAACTGAAAAATTAGAAAATAATGAAGGAGTAAGTGCTAATGATTTATTAGTTGCTTTACAAAAGTTATTAGAAAGAAAAGAATACTCTAAACCATTAAATACTAAGATAGCTAAAAAAGAGTTATCAGTAAGTGATAGGGTAAATAAAATAAGAAGTATATTAAAAAAACAAAAAATAGTAGAGTTCTTAAGTTTGTTTGAAGAATTAAGTAGACCATATATAGTGGTAACATTTTTAGGAATATTAGAAATGGCTAAAGATAAGGAAATAGTATTAAAACAAGATAAAAACTTTGGAACGATATTACTTGAAAGAGTTGATTAGAATGAATTTAAAAAGTGTAACAGAAGGAATATTATTTGTAGTAGGGGATGAAGGAATTACTATTAAAGAACTTGCGAGTATTTTAGGTATTACTGAAGAAGAAGTAAAAGGAATATTAACTGATTTAAGACGTGATTATGAATCTCCTGAACGTGGCTTGAGAATAAGTTTTTTAGGAAATACGTTTAAACTTACTACTAAAAGTGAACATAAAGAATATTATGAAAAATTGGTTACTGATAGTAGAGTATTTACATTAAGTAATGCTAGTTTAGAAGTTCTTGCAATAATTGCTTATAATGAACCTATTACAAGAGTTAGAATTGATGAAATAAGAGGAGTGTCTAGTAGTCAAATTGTTAGAAAATTGTTAGCAAGAGGTTTTATTAGAGAATGTGGTAAAGAAGATACTATTGGAAAACCTAATCTTTATAAAACAACTAATGAATTTTTAGATTATTTTGGACTTGCTACTAAAAGTGATTTACCTAAACTTGATATTAAAGATAGTCCAGTAGATAATAGTGAAGTGGAACTATATAAATCAAATTATAAAGAAAATGACTAGTAATTAAAAATAGTCGTTTTTTTGAACTTTAATTACTTGATTTTTTTAACTTAAATGATATTGATATTTTGTGCTAGATATGGTAGTATTTTATTAGGATGGTGAGACTAATGAGTGATTTAATAGAAGTTTATACTAAGTTAAAAATGAAAACTGATTGTTTAATTACATTAACTTATTTTTCTAGTTATGGTTATGAAACAACTAAAAAATATAAATTAATTGATATTGTTGGATTTTCTTATATTTTAGTTGAGAATGAAGAAGAAATGTTAAGTATTCCATTTTTTGGAAAAGATACAATGATTAAGAGTATTACCATAGATAATTCAAAAGAATCAATCTATTTTAATAAATATGTAAATGAAAATATATTTAATGGTTTTTATATAAAAGATGGATATGTTGAAAACATAAAACAAAATATGTTAGGAAATTTAGATTTTAAGTTAGAAGATAGAGATAAATTTATTCAAAGGTATAAAGATAAAACATCTACTTTTGAATATGAAGATTTGTTTTTTTCTTTAAAACAGAAGCAAGAATTTAATGAGTTCTTTAAATTATTAATTAAAGATTTAACTAATTATTGTAAAAAGAATGGACTTAGTTCAGAGTTAAATTATATTGGCAAAGGTACAACTTCAATAGTTTATGGTATAGGAGATAAAATTATAAAAATAGGTAAACCTAGAAGAAAAGTTACTATACCATATTGTGAATATTTATTACAACCAATTATAAATCGTGATTTTGAATTTGATGGGTATCCTATACATATTGAAGTTACACAAAAAGTTATTATGTGTGATGAAATAAATGACAAAACAGTTAAAGAAAAACTTGATAAAAAAAGAGAAGAAATTTTCGAATATTTGCATAGTATTGGTTTAAAAGCTACTGACTTACATCTTGGAAATCTTGGCTTTTTAACTAAAGATAATAAAGTGCATTATGAAGATATTAATTTTGATGTAGGAAATAGTATAGCTACTTCTATTGATAACAATAATAATTTGAAAGTTAAAAAAGCAGGTGAGATAGTTATAATTGACCTTGACTGTTTGGAAATAGAAGATGTAAACAAATATACTAAATATCTAGAAAGTCTCGGTTTTTCTTTAGAAAATAATAGTATTTCAAAATCAATGTAATTAACAAAAAATCTACTTTCTTTTACGGGAAAGTAGATTATATTTGTTATTGGCTTTTTTTTAATTTTGGTGCTCCTCCAGGGACTCGAACCCTGACATATTTCTATACACGATTTTGAGTCGTGCGCGTCTACCAATTCCGCCACAGGAGCAGTAACTTAATTATACATTAGAAAAAATAAAAAAGCAAGTGGTTTATCTTGAACTCTTTCTTGCTTTCTCATTAACTAAATCTTCTAATTCTTTCATTATTAACTTTGATAACTCTAATTCTTTTAATTCTAAATTTTCTTTTATATAATCTTCTAATAACTTAGTTATCTTTTCTTTGTTTGTCATATCGTTCCTCCAGTAAAATTATATAATATTTTTAAATAAATTCTAAAAAAATATGGCAAAATAAAGCAAAATATAGTAAAATAGTACTATATTTTAAAGGAAGTGAGAAAAATGAATTATAAAGAATTAGCTGAACTTTTATATCCAGAAGTGACAACTACTATTGAAGACTTGGAGAAAATGTATCCTGAAAGGAATTTACCAGAAGGTGCCGAAGTATGCCGTTTTGCGCCTAGTCCAACTGGAAGAATGCATATGGGAAATATGTATGCTGCTTTTATACCAGAAGTTTTTGCACATCAAAGTAATGGTGTATTTATATTAAGAATTGAAGACACAGATGAAAAAAGATCAATTGAAAATGGAATAGAGCACATTGTAAATGATTTAGGAGAATTTAATTATATAATAGATGAAAGCCCAGTTACAGGTGGTAATTATGGACCATATAAACAAAGGGATAGGTTAAACATTTATCATACTGTTGCTAAATACTTAGTAAGTATTGGAAGAGCATATCCATGTTTCTGTACAGAAGAAGAATTAACAGAAATGAGAACACATCAAGAAGAAATTAAAGATAGAATAGGGTATTATGGACATTATGCAAAGTGTAGAAATTTATCAATGGAAGAGATTAAAAAACATTTAGAAAATAAAGATAAGTGGGTTTTAAGACTTAAAAGTATGGGAGACTTTAATAAAAAAGTAGAATTTAATGATTTAATTAAAGGAAAACTTGAACTTCCAGAAAATGATATAGACCAAGTTTTAATTAAAAGTGATGGAGTACCACCTTATGCATTTGCGCATGTGTGTGATGACCATTACATGAGAGTTACTACTGTTACAAGAGATGACTCATATATTTCTTCATTAACTTATCATTTAGAGATATGGGATGCATGTGGTTTTAAAGCACCAAAATTTGCACATTTACTTCCACTTAATAAAAAAGATGGAGATAAAGTAAGAAAAATTAGTAAAAGAAAAGACCCAGAGGCAGCTGTAGCATTTTATCATGAAAGAGGAATTCCAGTTGAAGCAATTAAACTATATTTTGCAACTTTAGTTAATTCTAACTTTGAAGAGTGGTTTATGGCTAACCCTGACAAAACTTATAAAGATTTTAAATTTACTTTTGATAAAATGAGTACAAGTGGTTCATTATATGACTTAGAAAAACTTATTAATATTTCTAAAAATTATATTAGTAGACTAAAAGCAGAAGAAGTATTTAATTTAGTTGATGCTTGGTCAAGAACTTATGATAAAGAATTTAATGAATTAATAAATAAGTATAAAGACTATACAATTAATGTACTAAACATTGAAAGAGAAGTAGAAAGACCTAGAAAAGACATAGAAAGCTTTAGTGCAGTTAAAAGAGAAATAGGTTATATGTATGACGAGTTATTCTTTAATGAAGAAAAGGCTTTTGAAAGGAAGGTCTTCTATTCTAAAGAGTTACTTGAGTATTATATAGATAATGTGTATGATGAGGCTGACGACAAACAAACATGGTTTAACAAGATTAAAGAAATGTGTCCTAAGTTTGGTTTTGCTAGTGAAACTAAAGAATATAAGAAAAATCCTGAAAATTACAAAGGCTCAGTTGCACATGCATGTGAGGTTATAAGAGTAAGTGTTACTAATAGAACAATGACACCTGACTTATACGAAATATTAAAACTTCTTGGAAAAGATAGAATAAAAGAAAGAATTAGCAAATTCTAATTGAAAAAATATCACGCATATGGTAAAATTGTATGCGTGAATTGGCCTGTTGGTGAAATGGTTAACACACAAGCCTCTCAAGCTTGCATTCACGGGTTCAAATCCCGTACAGGTCACCATTTTGAATATTAATCCTCGTTTTTAACGAGGTTTTATTATAAATTAAAACATTATTATTTTAGTATCAAATATACTTGTTAAGGTAAAAAACTATAATGACAGAATTTTTTTTAAAATTTGATATAATATTATTGAGGTATTACTATGAATGAATTATTACTATTATCAATAAAATAAACACTTTACAATGAGTTTACTAATAAATGTAAATATACTTTAAAAATAAATTACTCTTTGATAAAATATTATAGGAGAGTGACTAAATATGAGTAAAGTTGGAACAATGAGTATAGGAGTAAGAACTGGAGTTATTAAAGAAGGAGACGATTTAGCTGAAATAACAGTAAATAGTGTATTATCTGCACTTGATGAATTAAATATGAGTGTTGAAGATAAAGATATAATTGCTGTAACTGAAGCAGTGGTAGGAATTAGTACTGGAAACTATTGTACTATAGATGATATAGCAAAAGATTTAAAAAGTAAAGTGAAAACTAGACATTTAGGAATAGTTTATCCAATACTAAGTAGAAATAGATTTGCAGTACTGCTAAGTGCTTTTGCACGTGCTATGGATAAAATTACATTTGTTTTAAGTTATCCATCAGATGAAGTAGGTAATGATATTTTAGATAAAGATAGATTAAAAAACTTAAATATTCCTCTTAATAATTATGTTATGAGTGAAAAAGAATATTCTGAAAAATTCGGAGATTTTAAACATGTATTTACTGGTGTAAATATGGTGGATTTTTATAGAGATTTATGTAAAAAAGAAAATTGTGATGTTGAGTTTGTTTTTTCTAATAATCCTGAAGTAATATTAGATTATACTAAAGAAGTATTATGTGCTGATATTCATACAAGAAATATAACTAAAGAATTAATTAAAAAGAATGGTGGAGTTACTGTTTTAGGTTTAGATGATTTATTAACTAATAGTATTAATGGAAGTGGTTATAATTCTAAATATGGACTTTTAGGAAGTAATCGCGCTACTGAAGAAAAGGTAAAATTATTTCCTCAAGATGGACAAAATCTCGTAAATGATATACAAAAGAAAATGTATGAATTAACTAATAAGACTGTTGAAGTTATGATTTATGGGGATGGGGCATTTAAAGATCCAGTAGGAAAAATTTGGGAATTAGCAGACCCTGTAGTAAGTCCTGCATATACTAGTGGATTAGAAGGTTCTCCTAATGAAATTAAACTTAAATATTTATCAGATAATAAATTTGCTGGTTTAAGTGGAGAAGAATTAAATAATAAAATTAAAGAAGAAATAAAAGAAAAATCTAATAATTTAAAAGGTACAATGGCAAGTCAAGGAACTACACCAAGGAGATATACTGATTTAATAGGTAGTTTATGTGACTTAACTAGTGGAAGTGGAGATAAAGGTACTCCAGTAGTATTTATTAAAAATTATTTTAAAAACTATGCAGACTAAAAAAGGGTAAGACATTTCTTACTCTTTTAAAATACTTTCTATTAATAAGTCTATACTTCCCTCATTACTAGAAATTTGTTTCTTAATTTTATTTTTCATAGAATTTAATATAAATGAATAAGTATTTAATAATTTAACTTTTCTTCTTAAACTAATTGGTGTTCTGGCTTTTAAACCAAAATGATTTTTTAAGATATACTTCATATTAAAAACTTCACTACTATTTTGTGGATTAGTCATTATAACAGGTTTTCCCATAAGTAAAGCTTCGTTAATAATACTACTACCAGGTTTAGATATAACTATATCACTTATATTAATAAATGCATATATATCTTTTGAAAAACCAAGTACTAGAGTATTCTTTATATTATTGTTATAAATAAATTCTTCACATTTACTTTTTAATTCTTTATTATTTCCAGTTGAAACTATTAAATTAATGTCATATTTCTTTTTACATACTGCTTTAAAATATTCATAACCCATATCTATATCAGCAAAAAATAAATAATTTTTTTTATCTTTTTTTAGACTATATTTTTTTAAAATAGTATTTTTATCTTCAACACTATCTAAATTAGTATTAATGTTATATGAATAAATATCTTTGGGATTTATTCCTTTTTTTATAAACTCATTTTTAACAATGTCATTTTGTACTACATACTTATCAATTTCTTTAGAATTAATAGTCCATGATTCATGCATAGTATAATCAGTAACAAAATTAACTATTTTACTATTTATTAATTTAGATTTATTATAGTAAGCACTTATATAACTTGCACTATAGTGGGTACATATTATAAGTTCAGGATTTATTTTTTTAAAATAATCTCTAAGATTTGTGCTATCAAAACATTTAATACTGTATTTATAATACTGTTTACTAACTATTTTATTATTCATTACTTTATAGAGTAAACCATTTAATAAACTAATTTTATAATCTTTAAATAAATAATTATTAAATATATTTATTTTATTATTAAAGTAATTTGATATATCTAGTAAATGAATATCGTATTTGTTTTTATCTAGTAAGTCATACAAATTATAAGCAGTATTTAAACTAAGTTTAGAATAATTTAAATAACTTATTAACACTCTTTTTTTCATATACATCACATCAATATTATAAAACAATATTGTAAAAAATTCCATAAAAAAACTCACAATTAAGTGAGTGACATTCTTTCTGGTACGGACAAATAGTATATCCGAAACCTTAGGAATAGTTGATAAACAACTAATCACTATAATAATAACATAATTTTTAAATTAATAAAGATTAACTTATAAATTTAGGGGAAAAAAGTTGATTTTTTAATTAATTTTGCTATAATATATCTTGACTTTTGCTTTTTGGGAGGATATATATGGACAAAAACAAATTAATAGAAATTAAGAAAAGATTATTAGCATTAGGATTAGCTGGTGTAATGCTTGGAACTGCTGGCTGTACTAGTAATAAAGATGAAAATGGAGTTCCTAAACGTGTTTCTATTTCTTCTGAATATTCAAATGTAGATGATTATTATAAATATGTAATGCAAAATGGTGAAGCAGTAAAATTATATAATAGTGCAAATGTATATTTACTTTTCAATAAAGAAACATATGAAGTAAGTGAATACATATTTTATAAAAAAAATATTTTAGGTGGTTTAGGAAGTCGTGTTGAGTTATATGATTTGCCAAATGAAAATATGATTGTTTATTCTGATGGTATAAGTACAACATATAATGAAGAGTATTATAAATATATAATAGAAAATAATTATCAAGTTTGTCTTACTGAAGTGAGTGATTATGTGGAAGGACATACTGATAAAGAATACTATTCACTTGATGAAATAAAAGAGTTAGAACCTCAAATTGCCGAAAGCTTAAAAATAATTAATTCTGCTAAAGTTAAAACAAAATAATAATGTTATTATACATAATTAATTAATTAATAACGGGAATACTATATAATGTAGTACAAAATGTCCAAGGATTGACTTTATAATTTGTGCTACAATTTAATTACTCAATGACCAAGGGTTATATGAGTCCTGGAGACACAATTTTTATTAGTTATGTTATTCGTTTATACTAAAATGAAAAGCCTCTTAATTTTGATTTAAGAGACTTTTTTGTATTTTAATACATTCTAAATCATCACAAGTTGAACAATTTAAATAATTTTTTATCATTGGAGCAACATATTTAATAAAATATGCACGAGGTTTTTTCATTCTAATTTTTATTCCAAAATTTTTCTGTATTTTAGTAGTCAGATGAAAGAATCCTTGCATTCTATTATCTTCAAATGGTGTAGTAAACACTTTAATTTTCATTCCATTTATTTTTAGTTGATATCATAAATATAATAAGAATTAATATATTTATTGCTAAAATACTATAACATATTATTTTAGCATTTTTAGTCATTTTATTATTTTCTTCTTTAATGGGGTTTGCACAATTAGGACAAATTTTTGCTTGGTCACTTACCTCTTTTCCACATTCGCTACATTTAATTAAAGCCAATTTTACTTCTTTCTAATAATAGTTGTCATTATTAAGCCATGAAATATAAAATTTTAAATTATAAGTTAAATAATTATTGTTATTTAGATTATAGCCACCAATTTCAAAGGTAATGATATTAGGAAAATCACTTCCACTCACCATTACATCATAAGCACCTAATGAAAATTCAATCTCTGCTTCTTCTCCATTGTTTATTATTTTTTCATCTTCATAATCAGTGCTAAAAATTGTACTTGTATAATCGGCGGATACTATTCCATAATCTTTAAATTTAATGTTAATCCCTGTATTGTTTTTTAAATTTCCTTTAACATAAATTTTACCATTCTTTATGTAAGCATTAATTGGTGTTATAGAAACTCCATTTTCACCATAGGCGACCATTGTTCCTCTACAATTAAAATCGTGTATGATTTTTTCATTTTGCTTTAATTCATACTCAAAATTACTATTTTCTTCAAGTGTCGCTTGTAAAAAATTAAAACTTATAATTAAAAGAATGAAACTTAAAGTAAAAACAATTCCTGTTTTTTTTAAAAATGGTACAATGCTTTCCTTCTTACAATTATTACATTTTATTTCTTTGTCGCTTATCTCTTTTCCACACTCGCTACATTTAATTAAAGCCATAACAAATATAACCTCCTCTCACTAATTAAATTATAACATAAAGTTTTCTTAACCTCAACGAATAAGTGATAATAATTTCATTTAATAAGTGAGAAAATTATATATTGAAAAGGTGGTGCTTTATGGTAGATAAGAAAGACGAAAACTATGTTTATTTTCTCATAGCACAAAACCTAAAAAACAAAGGAAAATAAAAGGATTAACGCAAAGTCAACTTGCCGAAAAATGTTCATATAGTGACGGCTTTATAATGAATATTGAAAGAAAAAAATACCACCAAACTTTCTCGCATATTAGTTCTAATTTTTTTCTTAATGATTCTTCAATAAGTAATTCTTCTTTAATAATATTTACCATAATACCATCCTTTCTTCTAGGATAGTTTTTAATAACAAAAAAACTAATCCATTTCTGAATTAGTTATTTATCAAACTCGAAACTATAAAAGTTTGAGCAGAATTTCTATTGGTAGCGACGGGGGGGATCGAACCCTCAACCTCACGGGTATGAACCGTGCGCTCTAGCCAATTGAGCTACATCGCCATGAACAACAAAATAATATCATATATTTATGTATAAAGTCAAGTAAAAATCAAAAAATGCTTTAAATAATTTAAAAAATATGATATATTTATATAGTAAAGGGATGTTGAAAATATGTTTGGAAAAATTTTAACTATTGATGGAAACTCATGTAAAATTGAAAATCTTAGTAAAGTAACACATAGTGAACTAATGAATTGTCATGTTATTTTTCCTGAAAAAGATAGAAAAGTAATGGGTGAAATAACTAAAATAACCGATGAAGTAATTGATATTCTTTTAGTTGGTGAAATTAAAAATAATAAGTTTTATCCTGGAGTAGTAAAAAAACCTAATACAGTACCTAGAATAATTAATGTAAGTGAACTAGAGTTAGTTATAGGTACTCAAAGTAAGGGGTTACCAGTACTAGGTGAATCAAGTATATATAAAGGTTTTAATATTAATTTACCAATAGATGATTTTTTTGCAAACCATTCTGCTATTATAGGTAATACAGGAAGTGGTAAGTCGTGTGGTGTTACTAGAATACTTCAAAACATAATAATTAACTCTGAAAAAAAACCAGTTAATAGTCATTTCGTAATATTTGATGCATATGGTGAATATAAGAATGCTTTTACTAAGATGAATAGTGTTAACATGAACTTTAAAAAATATACAACTAGTATTGAAGAAGTAGATGAATTAATGTTAAAAATTCCTCCTAACTTTTTAGAAGTTGATGACTTAGCAATACTTTTACAAGTGACAGATGCTATGCAGTTACCAGTACTAGAAAAAACACTTAAATTAGTTTATATTTTTACTAGTGAAGATGAAAAAGTAATTGAATATAAAAATGATATTATTGCAAAATGTTTATTGGATATATTAACTTCTGGTAAATCAGCTGGTCAAATAAGGGATCAAATTATAGCAGTTTTAACTAGTTATAATACTGAAAGTTTAAATTTGGAATCAATTATAAGACAACCTGGATATGATAGGACTCTTAAACAATGTTTATTAATAGATGAACATGGTAAATTGAATGCAATAAGTTTAGTAACTGAATTTTTAAAGAAGTTTACTAGATTAAATTTGGATAATATAATGATTAATTATGATTATACTTATACTCTAGATGATTTATATTATGCATTAGAGTTTGCTCTTTTAAGTGAAGGAACTATTAATAGTTCTGAAAGTTATTCAAAAAATAATATATTAAAAACAAGACTTCAAACAATAATAAATAGTGATTATAAGAGTATTTTTGAAGTAAATAAATTTATGACTAAAGAATCTTTTGTAGAAGATATATTTAAAACTGATATAGGAGAAAATGTTCAGTTAATTGATATTAATTTAAGTCATGTAGATGATAGATTTGCAAAAGTATTAACTAAGTTGTTTTCTAAACTATTTTTTAACTATACTAATAGATTACAAAATAGAGGTTCTTTTCCAATAAATATAATTTTGGAAGAAGCACATAGATATGTACAAAATGATAATGATATAAATATAATAGGTTATAATATATTTGATAGAATTACAAAAGAAGGAAGGAAATATGGTACTTTATTAACATTTATTACACAAAGACCTTGTGAACTTTCTAGTACTGCACTTAGTCAATGTTCAAACTTTATAGTATTTAGAATATTCCATCCAAATGATTTTGAAATTGTAAAGAATATTAGTACTAATGTTGATATGGAAAGTTTAGAGAAACTTAAAACATTAAATTCTGGAACATGTTTAGCCTTTGGAACAGGTTTTAAAATACCACTTCTAGTTAATTTAGAACTTCCTAGTCCTATGCCAGAAAGTACTAGTTTAAAACTAAGTGAGTTGTGGTATTAATTTGATAGTTATTAAACTATAATGTAAAAAACTTAATAAATAAAAGGTCTTTTATAGACTTTTTTTTATGTTTGCTGTAAAATATTGTTATGGAAGTGATTAAATGAAAAGAGTTTTAACAGGACTTAAGCCAACAGGTAATTTAACTTTAGGTAATTATATAGGTGCAATTAAGCCACTTATTGATATGCAAAATAATGAAGATTATGAAATACTTTTATTTGTTGCTGATTTGCATGCATTAACAATTTATCAAGATCCAACTTTATTAAAAGAAAGAATAAAAAAATTTGTAGCAATGTATTTAGCTTGTGGAGTAGATCCTAATAAAGTAACAATGTATATTCAGTCTAAAAATCCTTATATAACAGCAATTTCATGGATACTTGAATGTAATACTTATTATGGAGAGGCTAGTAGAATGATACAATTTAAAGAAAAAAGTAAAGGCTCTTCAAACTTCTCAATAGGACTTTTAACATATCCTGTACTTATGGCTAGTGATATACTTTATTGTGATGCTGACTTAGTACCAGTTGGAATAGATCAAAAACAGCATGTAGAACTTGCACGTGATATAGCGGATAGATTTAATTCTAAATATGGTATGACTTTTAAATTACCTGAAGCATTAGTTACAAAAGTAGGTACTAAAATAAAAGATTTAAAACATCCTGAAAAGAAAATGAGTAAAAGTGAAGAAAATCCTAATGGAGTTATATCTTTATTTGATAGTGAGGAGAGCATTATAAAGAAAATAAAAGGTGCTACAACTGATAGTGATAACTTAGTATATTTTGATGAAGAGAATAAGCCAGGTATATCTAATTTACTTAATATAGCATCTGTTATGACTTCAAGAACTATAAATGATTTAGAAAGTGAATTTAAAAATTCTGGGTACGGAACATTTAAAACTTATGTGGCTATGGTTACTGCTAAGAAAATAGGTGAAATTCAAAGTAGATATAATGAACTATTAAATAGTAAAGAAGTTGATGAAATTTTAAATAAAGGTTTAGATGTGTCTATTAATTTAGCTAAAGAAAAATATGAATTAGTAAAAGAGAAGGTTGGACTAAGTGATTAGTCCGCTTTTTAAAGTAAAGAAGGTAAGTTATTACTATACTTTTAGTGATTAATGATTTTAATATAGTAAGTTACATTAAAAAACATTTAGAAAGTGAACAATATCATGTAATACTTTGTAATAATTCTTTAGAAATTGATAGTATTTTAAGTACTAATAAAGTAGATCTAATAATAATTGATAAACCTATTAAAGAAGAAAATGATTATAAGGAATTAACTTTAAAAATAGATAAAAGTAAACTGAGTCCTAGATAAACATTAACATTTTCACAAAATGAACACTTTTATAATATATAATACACTAAAGAAGGGAGAATATTATGACAATATTAGTAGTAGATGATGAATTATTAATAAGAAAAGTAATAAGAGAATATTTGGAGAGTGAAAACTATAAAGTTCTTGAAGCAGAAAATGGACTTGATGCTTTAAGAGTTTTATCTAGTAATAAAGTAAATTTAATAATATTAGATATAATGATGCCTAAAATGGATGGATTTGCTTGTTTAGAAGAAATAAGAAAAACAAAAGATATACCAGTTATTATGTTGAGTGCTATGAAAGAAGAAACTGATAAGTTAAATAGTTTTAATTTAGGAGTAGATGATTATGTAACTAAACCATTTAGTCCTAAAGAATTAATTGCAAGAGTAAAAGCACATTTAAAAAGGACAGTAAATAATGAAGAGGTGTATACTTATAAAGATTTGATAGTAGATTATAGAGGAAGGAAAGTTACTATTAATGGAAAAAGTGTTTCTTTAACACCAAAAGAGTATGAATTACTTACTTATTTTATAAAAAACAAAGGTATTGCATTAAGTCGTGAACAATTACTTAATAGTGTGTGGGATTATGACTATTATGGAGATGATAGAACTGTTGATACACATATAAAGATGTTAAGAAAGAATTTAGGTGTATATAGAGACTTAATAAAAACTGTAAGAGAAGTGGGTTACAAATATGAAACTGAAGAATAGAACGTTAAAAGAACAAATATGGTTTTATATGGCCATATTTTCTACTGCTTTAATAGCCTTGTTATGGATTTTACAAGTATTATTTTTTGATACTTATTATGAACAAAGAACTACTAAAGATTTAGAAACACTTGCTTATAAAACTAAATACTATTATGTAAGTGGTAAACCATCAAGTTACTATGATACTCTTTCATATAATAATAATGCTTGTATTGAAATAATTGAAGATAATACTTCAATATATAGTTCTAATGGTAAAAGAAGAGGATGCATTTATGTAGATGATAATGTGGAACTTAGTACTAATTATATATTAGATTTTATGGAGAGTAATTTAAATAGTAAGAATTATAAAATTATTAATCCTAAATTAGATAATAAAACTTTAGTAACTGGTATTAAGTTAGATGACGGGGTTTTTGCTTTTATAAATGTTAGTTTAGAGCCTACTGACCCGGCTATATCTATAATAAGAGAAGAGTTAATATATATAACTATATTTATATATATAAGTTCATTTATAATTGCTTATTTTATAAGTAAACATGTTACAAAACCAATAAAAGGGTTAATGAATGGCGCTACTAAAATGAGTAAAGGGGATCTTATAACTCCGTTTGATGAAAACTCTAATATTATTGAAATTAAAGAACTTTCTAAAACTTTAAATCATGCTAAGAAGGAATTATCTAAATTAGAAACTACAAGAAGAGATTTGCTTGCTAATGTAAGTCATGATTTAAAAACTCCTCTTACTATGATTAAAGCATATGCAGAAATGGCGAGAGATTTAAATAAAGATAATGAAGAAAAAAGAAATGATAATTTGAGTGTAATAATAGAAGAAGCAGATAGATTAAATTTACTTGTAAATGATATTTTAGAGTTATCTAAAAGTGAAAGAAATATAGATATTTTAATTAGGGAAGATTTTAGTCTTAATAAACTTATAGAAACTATATTACATAGATTTGATTATTTAAGAGAAGAAGGTTATGATTTTGAATTTATTTTTAAACATGAGTATACTATTAATGCAGATAAACAGAAAATTGAACAAGTTATATATAATTTAATTAGTAATGCTATTAATTATACTGGTAAGGATAAGAAAATAACTGTTAAAATAGAAGATAAGAAGTCTTATATAAGAGTTTATATTATAGATACTGGTAAAGGTATAGATAAAGAAGAATTAGATTTAATATGGGATAAATATTATAAGAATGAAAAGAATCATACAAGAAATAAAGTAGGTACAGGATTAGGACTTTCTATTGTTAAAAATATTTTGATAAAACATGGATATAATTATGGAGTAGAAAGTACTAAAGGAAAGGGTACAAAATTCTATTTTGACATTAACATATAATTTTCACATATACTTCACAAACTTTTCACTTAAGTATTATATACTTATATCATGAAAGGAGAAGTGATACTGTTAGAAGAAAAGTTGTAATAAAAATATAAATCCTCAAAAACCTATAAAATCACATATAACAATAATTGAGTACACGATTAATCCCGGTGTACTCTTTTTCTAAAAATTAAAATATTTACCTAGTTTTTTTATTTATAATTTGGTATAATATTTTTGAAAGAGAAGAGAGTGAAGTTTATGGGTGAAATAAAATTAAAATTTACAGCTAAACCTAAAGATATAGTAATGTTTATAATATTTTGTATTTTTTTATTATATTTAGTTGCTATTGGGGTGTTAAATTTATATGAAATAACGCATAATAATGAGTTTTGGGGCTTGAATCCATTTCCAGCTTTTAGTAGTGATTTTTTACCTTCTACATTAACTATGTATTTACTTGCTTTAATTGCAGTATTTATGAGTACATCTAATCCTTTTTTTGATAGAGAAAAAGGTTTTGGATTTGGTAAAAAGAAAGATAAAGATGAACCAGGTTGGTCTAGATGGATGAAAGATGATGAGATGAAGAAAGCTTATGATGTAAAAGAAATTACATTAAAAGATGATACATATGAACATGCTGGAATTCCAATTATATTGAATGAAGATAAAGCATGGGTAGATGATGGGGAAAACCATAGTCTTATAATAGGTGCTTCTGGTTCAGGTAAAACTTGGACTGTAATTGATCCATTAGTTAAAATTCTAGGAAAAGCTGGGGAAAGTATGATTGTAACTGACCCTAAGGGTGAAATTTATGAACATAATGCTAACCTTTTAAGAGAAAAAGGATATAATGTAATAATTGTTAACTTCCGTGACCCAGAACAAGGTAGTGCATGGAATCCTCTTACACTTCCTTATAGATATTGGAAACAAGGAAAAGAAGATAAAGCAATGGAGTTATTAGAAGACCTTGCGACTAATATACTAGTTGACTCAACTAATAATAATGACCCTTTCTGGCAAAAGACTGCAGCTGACTATTTTACTGGGTTAGCTTTAGGATTATTTGAAGATGCTAAAAGTGAAGATGAGATAAACTTAAATAGTATAAATGCAATGAGTACATTTGGTGAAGAAAGATGTGGTCCTTCTAAGTATGATAAAGAATACTTTAAAATAAAGGGTGAGTTATCTAGTGCATACATAAGTGCAGCTGCAACTATTACTGCGCCTGCTGATACAAAAGGTGGTATCACATCTACTTTTAGACAAAAAATTCGTATTTTTAGTAGTAGACAAAAACTAGCTGAAATGCTTAGTTATACTGATTTTGATGTAACGAGAATAGGTAAAGAAAAAACAGCTGTATTCTTAAAAATACACGACGAAAAAACAACGTACCATGCTCTTGCTACAATATTTGTAAAGCAAGTTTATGAATGCTTAATTGATGAAGCACAAAAAGAAGAAAATCTAAAACTTAAAATTAGAACAAATTTTATACTAGATGAGTTTGCTAATATGCCTGCACTAAAAGACGTAGAAAGTATGATTACTGCATCTCGTTCAAGAAACATGAGATTTAATTTCGTTATACAAAACTTTAGCCAATTAAATAAAGTATATGGAAAAGATGTTGCTGAAACAATTAAAGGTAACTGTGGTAATATGTTCTATCTAATTACTACAGAATATGCTGCTCTTGAAGAAATAAGTAAACTTTTAGGAGATGCTAAACCAAAAGAGGCAAAAGAAGGTAAGCCTACTCCGCCTATTAGACCGCTTGTAACAGTAAGTGACTTACAACAAATGAAGAAGTTTGAAATGATTATTAAACGTTTTAGAAATATGCCATTTAAAACTAAACATAAAGCAAGCTTTGAAATATTTAAATCTAAAAAAGGTGGATGGGGTTATACTGAAACAATAAGTGGATATCCTACAAGAGAGAGTAAGGGTATAAAAACATTTGATATTAAAGCATTCGTTGATGAACATAGAACAGAAGACTCATCAGGATTTAGTCCTTTTGGAGGAGGTGCTTTTGTTCCACCATTTGGACTTCCTAATATGAATAAAGGAGTGAATGGAAATACTAACTCTGCTAATCTTGATGAACTAGTTAAAAATATAGATGCTCAAATAGCTAAACTTGAAGCAGAAGAGGCTATGGAAAAAGAAAAGAGTAATAAAGAAGAACCTAATGAATTTGAAGATTTAGTTAATAAAAAATATGAAGAGTTTATTAGTAATAAAGAAGATAAAGAAAGTAATAAAGAAGAAAATACTCAACCTGAAAATAAAGTGGTTAAAGAAAGTAAACTAGAAGAAAATGTAGAGCTAGATGATTTAATTAAGAAAATAGATGACAGAATTGCTGAATTAGAAAAAAGTGATAAATTAAATAATGTTTCACCATATCAAGAAGATAGTGAACAAAAACTAAGTGAAACTAAGAAAGAAGAGAATGTTAATGAGTTCTTGAAGTTTGCTAATTCAATTAATGATGATATTATGAATGAACAAAAAATAGAAAAGCCAAAAATAAATGTTGATGCTGATTCTATAATAGTTGATGAAAATATTACTGATGATGAATTCTTTGATGACTTTTTTGGTGATGATTAAGCCTATGTGGCTTTTTCTTTTTGTTTTCATATAATATTATAGGTGAAAAAAAGTATGAATAACTTATTTTTTGGAAATACTAAAATTATAGATATACAGGATAAATACTACTATAATATTTATCACTTAAAAGGTGCAGTTAATATACCTTATGAAGAACTTATGAATAATTATAGATATCATTTGAATAAGAAAGATAATTATTTAATTTACTGTAAAAGTGGTAAACTTAGTAAAAGAGTAGTAGCTGTTTTATCATATTTGGGGTATAATGTAAGAGAATACAAATAAAAGGAGAAAATATGGAAGTATTAGAAGCATTAAATGAATTAATAAATAATTTACTAAATTTACTAGGTTCTTGGGGAGCATTACTTGGATGTGTATTTATATTATTTGAATCTATTATTCCTATGTTACCATTATCATTATTTATAACACTTAATTTTATGACATTTGGTAGTATCATAGGTTTTATAATAAGTTGGATATTTACAGTACTTGGTTGTATGATGAGTTACTATTTATTTAAATCAGCTGTTAGTGAAAAAAGACTTAGTAAATTTAAAGAAAATAATACTTTAAAAAAAGTAATTAATGTTATAGAAAATATGAATTTTACAAGTTTAGTAACCCTTATTGCAATACCTTTTACTCCTGCTTTTGCTGTAAATATTGCTGCAGGAATCTGTAGAGTACCTAAAAGAAAATTCTTATTAGCATTAATGCTTGGTAAAATATCTTTAGTGTATTTCTGGGGATTTGTAGGAGTAGGACTTATAGAATCACTTAAAAACCCTTCTAAACTTATAGGAGTAGTTATATTAATAGTTATAGTTTATATAATTAGTTATATATTAAGTAAAAAACTTAAAATTAAATAAATGTAATATAGAGTACTTGAAAAGAGTATTCTTTTTTGATAAAATTAATTATGTAATAAAGATAGGAAGTGAAGTACATGAAAAATATCTCTTTAGTACAAAATAAAGTACAATGGGGGGGGGGTATTATATCTTCTAACTAACTTAAATAATAAAACTAATAA
>ENA-OOSB01000271-OOSB01000271.1-human-gut-metagenome-genome-assembly--contig:-NODE-271-length-27353-cov-2.310133_pt1 | contig 27353 bp, 20 predicted proteins | sample MGYA00241173_ERZ501204 | MGnify/ENA primary metagenome ERZ501204 (study PRJEB25962, sample SAMEA1965384) | human gut metagenome | biome: human gut; feature: human-associated habitat; material: faeces...
AACCACCGTTAGGTGGGAGTTTAGTACCGCTACGTGAGAAATAGAACGAGAGTGTTCTGCGTAGTGAAAGGGTATTGTTCTTTTTTTAGATGAAAAATTGGTGCTGTTGTCTTTCGCCCGTTTATTCCTCGGAAGTGTCGGCTTCCGTAGCGTCAGCGGTCTCAGTGGCGATCATTGCCTGGTCGATCTCCTTCAGGCTGTCGGATGAGATGCTGTAGTATTCACCGTCATCGTTGATAAGTGCCTTGATGACTACAGGATCCTTGTACTGTGGTTTTTCGGTATGAGAAGAAAGGATCGATGCAATACCGTTTGCAAACTTTTTATCATATTCCTCTTTCTTAACGTCATTATAGACACCGTCGTCTACGTCTTTATTAAAGGCTTCAATATAAGCAATAATTTCATCGTAGGACTGGTCAAGGATTGCCAGTGGATATATGGTTACATCCACATAGTAGTCCCCGTTTTCTTTATAGCTTTCCGATACTTCATATCGTGCATCATTGTAAATAGCGGCAGCAACAGTGGTAAAAGTCTGGTTTACTTCAACAGACTGGTTGGTATTCAGATTATAATGTGTGATCAATTGGTTTGCGAGATTGGAAAGGCAGTCCTGATACAGTGCAAGTGCATCGGTTTCATTTCCTTTATTCTGTTTCACATAATTGGTGTAATCACCTTTATAATTAACATCGAGAAGATTTTTTACATACGATTGGTATGCGGTAACTTTTTTCTGACCACAGCCGGTAAAAGCAAAAAGACAGATCAGGATCATAAATGCAGTGGTCAGGCATTTTCTTGTGTGTTTCATAGTAATAAAAATTCCTCCTAATAGTTCGGTTTGATTTCCTTGTCCAATATAGCACAAAATATGTGCTTTGTAACTAAATTAAGAAAAAATAATTGTGCAAAACTATAAGGGTGTGTTATAATCATTTCAATTAGTGCTTACAGAAAATGAGCATCTGTACTGGAATGCATAAGTATAACACACAGAAATAGATGACGATGGCAGGCGCAATGATTGCCCTGACGACAGGAAGATGCTTAAATAATAGATTATTTTGGAGGGATCATCGTGGCAAAAGACAATAATTTTGATGAGGAAGAAGTAAAGACAGAAGCATCATTTAAGACAGTAACATTTGGTGGATATGATAAGAATTCAGTTGATTATTATATTGAAGAGTTAAAGGCTGATCATGAAAAGGAAGTCAATGAGTTAAAGGCAAATGTAAACAAGCTCAGCGAAGCCGTATTAAGCCTTAAGACTATGAGAGAAGTAAACCTGACAGAGTCAAATAAGACAATTGATGGCTTAAAGGCAAAGAATGCAGAATATGAAAGCGAGATTGAATCTCTGAAGGAGCAGGTAAACGCTTATAAGCAGAAGGAATTCGAATCCGCAGGAAGATATGAATCCATTTCAAGAACACTCTTAGAGGCAAGAGAGAGCGCAGATGCGCTGATTGCCCAGACGAATAAAGAGTGTGATGCGCAGCATGCAGAGATGACTGCAAAGTGTGAAGCAATGGAGAAGGATACAACCGATCGTTGCAATGCACTTGAGACAGAGACAAATGCAAAGTGCAAGCAGATGTATGATGAGACGGAAGCAACCTGCGCAAGTCTGAAGGAGCAGGCTTACAACGACAGCGAGCGTACAAGAAATAAAGCACATGAAGCTGCAGAAGCTTTAAGTGCAAAGACAGATTATGAGTGCAGAACCCAGAAGGAAAATGCACAGAAGGAAGCAGAAGCTATTACAAACAAAGCGACCAGCGAAGCATACGTTCTCAGAAAGAATGTAAAGAAGGAATGTGATGCAGTCAGCAAATATATGGGAGAACTTCTGGCTGCCTTAGATGGTGTTGTAGATGCATGTTGTGTAACAAAGGATATTGCAGATAAGGCATTTACAGGTCTGAAGAGTGAAGCAACTTCAATGGTGTCATCCGAGGATGATAAAGAAGCTGCCGGAACGGAAGACGACAAAACAGAGGAATAATATTAACAGCGATATTTAACATACATGAAACTTTTCTATGGCTGACATGGAAAAGTTTTATGTGTCTATGGGGTTACATAAGAGAAAAGAGGGATACATTTGGAGATAGGCAAAATCAGCAATTATTCAGATTTTCTGAGTCATATTGAATATCCCGCAGTTGTATTCTGCGAGGATGGAGAAGTTTTAAGTATCAATAATGCGGCAGTAAAACTGGTTGGAAACCAGATCGATTCGATCACGATGGAGCCGGATAAGTTTATGTCCAGTGATGAGTTTTGGCCAATTTTAAATGAGAAGAAAACGATTATCTGGCATCGGCTTCTTCTGAATATAAATAAGAAAAAAAGACTGGTTGTAAGTGGATTTGTCAATCAGTTTGAATATAACGGGAAAAAGGCATATATGGTACTGTTTGAACTGCGCTCTGATGTAGCAATCGGAAGTATGAGTCTGGAACGTATCATTAACCATGCGGGCATTCTGGCACTGTATCTCTACAAGCCGGACAGCAGATGGCAGACTCGTTATGTAACAAAGAATATAACGGAATTCGGATATAAAGAAGGTGACTTTTACAGTGGAGCAGTAGGGATTCGCGATATTATAGTTAAGAATGACTATGATATTCTGATCGGGAATCTCTATAAGGCGGAGAATACAGGACATACGGATTTTGAGATGAAGGTACGTTTTGTATCGGCAGAGAGTGCAATCACTACTATGATGCTGAACTGTCACATCGTAAAGTCGCCGGATGGATGTGCTGATGGCATTGAATTATTATTTGTAAAAGAAAAAAAGCAGTCCTATGATGGGGAAAAAGGTGAATATATATTATCTGTTATGAACAAAATCAAGAGTCTTGTGATGGTAAAATCCATTAGCAGAGGACATAGCACATTGAAATACATTACACCGAATGCCAGGTTACTTGGAATGAATGTGGATGCGCTTATGGCGGGAAATAAACTGACAGAAGACTATATTCATCCACAGGATCGCGCAAGAGTTATTCAGAATGCGAAGAATGTGTTAAAGAGTGGTGGATCCGATTATGAGGACGAGTATCGTATCGTAGATGATTATGGAAATGTCAGATGGGTTCGTTCCCAGAACAGTATCACACAGGCAGGGGATTCTTCTTATACGATTGAGTTCTTTATAACAGATATTACAGAGAACAAGAAGCTGCAGAACAGTGTAGAGGAGGCTAAGAAAGAGTATGAAGACAAGCTTTCTTACATTATGAACACGAATGTAGATGAGAATGAATATACGAGCGAGAGTATCGATAAAGACAAATGGAACAGTATTGTAAAAGCATTTGCAAGCTTAAGCGGGCTATATTCAACGGTTGTATCCCCGGCGGGAGCTCAGCTTGTAGAACCGGCAGGACCGTCTCTGCATATGGGAAGCTTTTATGATCTTTTTGAAAAACCTCAGTATAAGAGTATCATTGTGAAGTTAAATGAGGTGATCCTTCAGAACAATGTTCCGGTCATTATGGAGATGGATGACGGTATAGATGGAAGTATTATCTGCGGAGCCCCGATTAAGATCGGAGAGAAACACATTGCAACCTGGATCCTGTGCGGATATGATACAGCAGATGTTACAAAGATGAAGAAGGTCTATAAGATCCAGTGGAATATGTGCAATATCTTCTCAGAATATGCATATAATGACAAGGTCCTGTCCAAAGAAGCAGAACGGAGCAAATCTGTTGAGATGTTGTTAGAAGAGAAGATTCAGAGACAGAAGATTCTGACAGAAGCACTCAGTTCCATGGACAGTGATGATAATAAGACGATCAGCAATATTTTGGAAAGAACCAGTGATTATCTGGGAATCGATGTTATGGCGATCTATTCCCTGAACGAAGATCAAGAGTATATGTGCAGTCATATCTGGTCAAGAGAAAAGAGCATGTCTGCAGAAGAATATGTGGAAGAATGGCAGCGGGGCAAGAAATTCTTTGCACACAGCAAGGAACGTTCTTACGACTGCATTGTAGCAGATAAGAACCATGACTTTAAGAACTTCCAGAGCAATATGGAGCAGATCGGTGTAACAAGTTTTGTCGCACTCAGCATAGAGATCAATAATATCATCAGCGGTTGTATTGTTATGGCGAACAATCATACAGATAAGATATGGTCAGAGGATGATATTGAATTCTCGAAGGATATTCGAAACGTCATTCAGGGTATCCTTGCCAGAATAGAGGGTGATGGCAACATTCGAATGGTAAATAAGCTTCTGGTAGATACTTATAACCATATCAAGATCGGCATCTTTATCCGTGATGAAGAGACCGGAGAGGTATTGTTCTCCAATCAGCCGTTAAACGATATGCTCGGATATGATTTTACAGGAAAAGACAGTAAGACACTGATCCGTGATCTGAATGATACATTTAAAGGTGTGTCAACGGTGCAGAAGCCATTTCTGACCGAACGGAAAGAAGTGAGCTGGAGAAGTTATATCAGACAGTTCGATAAGATCATGGATTTATCCGAAGTCAGCATGAAATGGCTTGACGGAAGAAAGGCATCTCTTGTAATATTAAGGGATGTACAGGATTAACAGTAACCAGAAAGGGGACCAATCATGGCAAGTTCAGATATCGGTATAGATTTAGGTACCGCCAGTATATTGGTATATGTAAAAGGCAAGGGCGTTGTATTAAAAGAGCCGTCCGTAGTTGCCTATGACAGAGATACAAATAAAATAGTAGCGATCGGTGAAGAAGCCAGACTGATGCTTGGAAGAACACCGGGAAATATCGTAGCGATCCGCCCACTTCGTCAGGGCGTTATATCAGACTACACAATAACAGAAAAGATGTTAAAGTATTTTGTCCAGAAAGCAGTGGGAAGAAGTTACTTTGGAAGACGTCCACGTATCAGTGTATGTGTGCCTTCGCAGGTAACGGAGGTGGAGAAGAAAGCAGTAGAAGATGCAACTTATGCAGCAGGTGCAAGAGATGTATCGATTATAGAAGAACCGGTGGCAGCAGCAATCGGCGCAGGAATTGATATCTACAGACCATGTGGTAATATGATCGTCGATATCGGTGGCGGAACTTCAGATATTGCCGTTATTTCCCTTGGCGGCCCGGTTGTAAGTGCTTCCATTAAGGTTGCCGGAGATGATTTTGATGAAGCAATCGTGCGTTTTATGAGAAAGAAGCACAATCTTCTGATCGGGGAGAGAACCGCAGAGGAGATTAAGATCAAGATCGGAACCTGTTTCAGAAGACCGGAGAACATCACACTGGATATCCGTGGCAGGAATCTGGTAACCGGACTTCCAAAGACAGTAACAGTAACATCAGATGAGACAGAAGAAGCGCTGCGTGAGCCTGCATCCCAGATCTGTGAAGCCGTTCATTCCGTTCTGGAACGGACACCTCCTGAGCTGGCAGCAGACATTGCAGATAGAGGTATCGTATTGACCGGTGGCGGAAGTCTTTGAGATACGGCGGAAGAGCTTCTGGAAGAAAAGACAGGAATTACAACCATGACTGCAGAAGATCCACTTCGTGCAGTTGCTATCGGAACAGGAAAATATATCGAATTACTCAACAGTAAGACAGAGTAACGCAGGAGACTTGTTGTGATAAAAGAAGGTTATGTTGAAAAAGTTATCTATAAAAATGACGACAATGGCTACGCCGTTTTCACTGTAGAAGGTGAAGACGGCGAAGACATTTTTGTCGGAACCCTTCACGGTATCAGTGAAGGAATCTACATATCTGCAGAAGGGGAATATGTCAATCATCCCCAGTATGATCTCCAATTCAAATTTACATCCTATGAAATCAAGATGCCGGACGATATGGTAAGTGTAGAACGATATCTGGGTTCTGGTATCATTAAAGGTGTCGGTGAGGCACTGGCAAAACGTATCGTAAAGAAATTCAAGATGGATTCTCTGCGTATCATTGAAGAAGAGCCGGAACGACTGGCAGAGGTCAAGGGTATCTCGGAGCGGAAAGCAAGAGAGATCGCAGTCTCTTATAATGAAAAGAAAGAGATGCAGGATGCGATCATTTTTCTGACCGGATATGGAATTTCGATTAATCTGGCGGTGAAGATCTTCAATGAATACGGTCAGGAGATGTATAAAATCATCCGGTCAAATCCATATAAGATCGCTGAGGATATCAGTGGTGTCGGTTTTAAGACGGCGGATGAGATCGCTGAACGAATGGGGATCAGCAGTGATTCGGATTTTCGTATCAGGGCAGCATTGTTATATACATTGTTAAATGCGAGCCAGCTTGGACATATGTATCTTCCAAAGCAGATGCTGGTGGCAAAGACGTATTCACTTCTGGTGGATGACAATGTGCCATATAATGAAGAACTGGAAAATGAGATCGGAAGCCAGATTATAGAGCTTCAGATGGCAGGCAAGGCGATCGTAAAGGAGCTTGACGGAGCTGTAATTGCGGTCTATGCTGCGGCAAATTATTATATTGAGCTGAATTCAGCAAGAATATTGTCAGATATCGATCTGGATTTCACATCAGAGGATCGTCCACTGGATAAGATGCTTGCACAGATCGAGGAAGTAGAGAAGATTACACTGGAAGAAAAGCAGAAACTTGCGATCAAGAATGCAGTCAATAACGGCGTGGCAGTGATCACAGGTGGACCGGGTACGGGTAAAACAACAACGATCAATGCCATGATCAAGATGTTTGAGAAATTGAATCTGGAACTGTTGCTTGCAGCACCGACCGGACGCGCGGCAAAGAGGATCACCGAGGCAACCGGATATACGGCACAGACGATCCACCGGCTTCTGGAACTGTCCGGTGGCGGGATTGATGAAGAAGGAAACAGTTCCACCTATACATTTGCAAGAAATTCAAACAATCCGTTAGAAGCGGATGTAATTATCATAGATGAGATGTCGATGGTAGACAGCAGCCTGTTTTACAGTTTACTGCAGGCGATCATGCCGGGAACCAGACTGGTGCTGGTAGGGGATTCCAACCAGCTTCCATCTGTCGGACCGGGAAATGTATTAAAGGACATCATTCGTTCGGAAGTATTTTCCGTAACAGTGTTGGATAAGATATTCCGACAGGGCGAGAACAGTGACATTATCACGAACGCCCATCTGATCAATGCGGGAAAACAGCTTGCGATCAATAATAAAAGCCGGGATTTCTTCTACATACCAAGACAGGGATCACAGGATATTATCGCAGAATTGAAACATCTGATCTTAGACAGTCTGCCTGGGTTCTTCCAGGTCGATCCGATGAACATTCAGGTGCTTACTCCGATGCGGAAGTATGAGCTGGGTGTTGAGAATCTGAATAAACGGCTGCAGGAGATCCTAAACCCACCGAACAGAAGTATACCGGAGAAAGAGAAAAATGACGTTGTATTCCGTAAGGGCGACAAGGTCATGCAGATCAAGAACAATTACAAGCTGGAATGGAAGATCATGGATGCAAAAGGACGCTTCGTGAAGGAAGAGGGGGTAGGTGTATTCAATGGGGATGTCGGTTTTGTAAAAGAGATTGATGAGTTTGATCAGAAGATTGTTGTCGAATATGATGATGGAAGACTGGTAGATTACCTTTACTCCCAGCTTGATGAACTGGAACATGCATATGCTATCACAATACACAAATCACAGGGAAGTGAGTATCCGGTCGTGGTGATTCCGCTTCTTACAGGTCCGGCAAAGCTGCTGAACAGGAATCTGCTCTATACGGCAGTTACAAGGGCAAGAAAGGGTGTTGTGATCGTAGGCAATATAGGTCTGGTTAAGACGATGATCGATAATATCGACGAACAGAAGCGGTATACGACATTTGCAGAACGACTGGTAGAACTGGCATAAATCAGGAGAGGGATAATTTCCGAATGCATTGAATGTGCGAAGCACATGATATAACAGGAAAAGCAATAAAGGGGGCTATATATGCAGATACAGAACAAATGGAACCGGGCAATGATAGATCTGGTATTTCCAAGACGATGCCCGATCTGTGATGAGGTTATGCCGTATGGTGCAAAAGGAATCTGCGGAAAACATGAGTTGCTGCCATATGTGACAGAACCCACATGTATGAAATGTGGAAAAAGTCTGGATGACGAGGAGTTGGAATACTGTGCAGACTGCAGGACGCATATCCGGAGTTTTGAACGGGCATATCCGGTCTTCCGGTATGTGGAACCGGTCGCATCCAGTGTGCTCGCGATCAAATATCACAATAAACGGGAATATGTGGAATATTATGGAAGTCTTGTTGCAGAACGGATCCGGAAAGCGGGACTTGCAGAACGGCTTCAGATCATTTTGCCCGTACCGGTTCACAGAAGTAAATTACGGAAACGGGGATATAATCAGGCGGAGCTGTTGGCAGATGTGGTAGGACGGAGACTGGATATTCCGGTAGATAACGGACATTTGCTCCGTGTGTCGGATACGACACCACAGAAGGAATTATCACCGCTTGAACGTGCAAATAATATAAAACAGGCATTAGAGGTCCGGGCACTTCCGGCGGAATGGAAGACGGTCTTATTAATAGATGATATTTATACGACAGGTGCGACAGTGCAGGCATGTACGGAAGCATTACAGGAGGCTGGCGTGGAACAGGTCTATGTCGGAGTGATATGTATAGGAGAAGGTCGATGAGCTTGCATCGGCCTTTTCTATTTGTGTAAGTTATGAGTCATGATCTGAGTCTGCATGAAATGGACAACTGCCGCAGGTTTTTATATGACACTTGGATTATAGAAGGTTCTGTGTTAGAATAAACAATGTCTGCGGACACTTTGTATTTGCAGACATTGTAACGATATAAAAATGAAAAAAGGCATATTGCCTGGGAGAAAATATGAGATTTCGTCCATGCATCGATATACATAATGGAAAAGTGAAACAGATCATTGGCAGCAGCCTTCAGGATGAAGGAAATGCTGCAAAAGAGAATTTTGTATCTGAGTACGATGGCGCAGCATTTGCCCGGATGTATAAGGATGCGGGTATACAGGGTGGACATATTATCCTGTTGAATCCGGCGGGAAGCGAGTATTATGAGGAGGATTGCTATCAGGCAGAGCTGGCACTTACGGAATATCCGGGAGGCTTGCAGATCGGTGGCGGTATCAATGCGGAAAATGCCGGACGGTTTCTTGACATGGGGGCATCTCATGTGATTGTTACATCGTATGTATTTAAAAATGGAGAGATCAACTATGACAATCTGGAAGCCATCCGACGGGCAGTTGGCAAGAATCATCTGGTACTGGATCTGAGCTGCAGACGATGCGAGGATGGTTATTATATCGTGACAGATCGCTGGCAGAAGTTCACAAAGGTAAAAATGACAGAAGGAACACTGGATATGCTTGCCGGTTACTGCGATGAATATTTGATCCATGCGGTGGATGTGGAAGGTAAGGCGTCCGGAATCGAGACACATATTGCCGAGCTGCTTGGAAACTGGGGCAGGATCCCTGTGACCTATGCAGGCGGGATCGCGTCCTTTGAGGATCTGGATAAACTGAAGCTGCTTGGCAGAAACCGGGTTGATTTTACAATCGGAAGTGCACTTGATATCTTTGGCGGACATATGCGGTATCAGGATGTCGTGCGATATCCGGAGCAGTAAGAGCTGGCTAATTGTTATGGTATAAAAGTGAAAGACATATGGAGCCGGGAGGCGACGTGTTATAAATATATGTACAGTTGAGAAGGTATCGTACATAAAGAAAATATGGAGGGATAATAAAACATGAGAAAAATGAAAAAAGTTGCTGTTCTTTGTCTGACTGCCGCGATGACCATGTCACTGCTTGCAGGCTGCAGTGGTACAAAGAAAGATGCAGATGGAACGACCGCTGAGACGACAGAGGTTACGACAGAAGCCGAGTCCACTGAGGAAGAAGAAACGACAACGGAGAAGGCAACCGAAGAGGAAACAGAGGAGCCAACAACAGAGGCACTGGGTGTTTCAGATGGTGATAAAGTCATCAATATCAATTTTGATGATAAGGATACGGATGGTTTCCACACCTATACGAATGGTGGAAATGAAGAAATGACCAATGAGGATGGAGAGCTTCACATCAACATCAAAAAGACAGGAAGTGCGGATTATGCAAACCAGATCTATTACGATGGCTTTCGTCTGTATCAGGGATGCGTTTATGAATATTCCTTTGATGTAAGATGCGATATTGAGCGTACGATCGAATGGAGATTACAGATCAATGGCGGAGATTATCATGCATATACCAGTGATGTGATCACGATCGGACCGGAGACGCAGCACATTACAGCACAGTTTACGATGGAAGAGGATTCCGATCCTGCACCTCGTCTTTGCTTTAATATGGGAAAGCAGGAAGGTATGACCGGAGACGAAGCAGAGCATAATATTTATTTTGATAATATCTTATTAGAGGCAGTTGATGCCTCCGGCGCACAGCAGGTAGAAGCAACACCGGATCCTATGGCTATCAATGTGAACCAGGTTGGTTATCTGACCGGCGATTCCAAGGTTGCTACTGTGATCGGAAAAAATGCAAAGTCATTTGAAGTAATAGATGTAACATCAAACAAGTCCGTATATTCAGCAGATCTGCCGGAAGAAGCTACCTACGATCCACCATCAGAGATGTTCTGCAAGCAGGCAGATTTCTCATCCGTAAAGGATGCAGGAACCTATAAGATCAAGACAGATGATGGAGAAGAATCCGCAGAGTTCAAGATCGGTGATGATATCTATGGTGACCTGTATAAGGATGTTGTACTGATGCTGTATAACCAGCGTTGTGGAGTAGAACTTGACAGCAGCATTGCAGGCGAATTTGCACATCCTGCCTGCCATACAGGAGAAGCGGTTGTATACGGGACTGATAAGAAGATCGATGTGACAGGCGGCTGGCATGATGCCGGAGATTATGTTGTATCCGGTGCCAAGACGGTACAGGATTTGTTTATGACATACGAGGATAATGAATACAAGGCAGATGATATTGGTATTCCGGAAAGCGGAAACGGTGTTCCGGATATCTTAGATGAAGCAAGATATGAACTGGACTGGATGCTTAAAATGCAGGATGACAATGGTGGTGTATATCACAAGGTAACCTGTGATGTATTTCCTGAGACAGTTATGCCGGAGAAAGAAACGGCACAGTTGATCGCATGTCCGATCTCAAATACAGCCACCGGAGATTTTACAGCTGTTATGGCAAAGGCGTCTGTTCTATATAAAGAATACGATGCAGATTTTGCAGCAAAATGTCTGGAAGCATCAAAGAAAGCATACGAATATCTGAGTGGCAACATGGATGCGCACGGATTCTCCAATCCGGATGATATTGTAACCGGTGAATATCCGGATACCATTTTCCGTGATGAAGCAATCTGGGCAGCAGTAGAATTGTATGCAGCAACCGGAGATGATTCCTATAAGAAAGCAGTCGATGCGATCATTGAGGGCGACGATATTGTAAACTACGGACTTGGATGGGCAGATGTCGGATATTATGCCCTGTACGATTATATTAAGTATGACGGCGGTTCAGCTAAGGCAAACGAACTGTTCTTCAATGAAGTAGATAAGACGGTAGAACAGATCAAAGACAATGGTTTTGGCGTATGGGTATCACCAACTAAGACATTTGCATGGGGAAGTAATATGAACATTGCAAATAAGGGAATGTTACTTCTGATGGCAAACAAGCTGAAGCCAGATGCAGACTATGTAAAATATGCTTCCTATCAGAGAGATTACCTGCTTGGAAGAAATGCAGTCGGCTATTGTTATGTAACAGGCTTTGGTACAAGAACTCCGCTTCATCCACACCACAGACCATCTCAGGTATTAGATGTAGCAATGCCGGGTATGTTAGTTGGCGGAGCAGACAGTAATCTGGAAGATCCATATGCGAAGGCTGTTCTTCTGGGCAAAGCACCGGAGAGCCGCTATGCAGACAATGCACAGTCATTTTCCTGTAATGAGATAACAATCTACTGGAATTCTCCATTGATCTATCTGCTGTCAGGTCTGGGTAATACAAAATAAAAAAAGAATGCACACACATGAACATGCAGCCGGCAGGGGTATCTGTTCGGCTGCACTGATATAAGAGAGTTATAGTTATGGACACAATAAAGAAGTTATTAAAAAAAGAGATTGTAAGATATGTAATAGCGGGTGGAGCCACGACAGTTGTAAATATCGTTTCATTTTATCTTCTGCGGATGTTCACCGGCTTATCCAGAAGCGGAGCGAATGTCATAGCGATATCGCTGGCGATCCTGTTTGCATTTTTTGCAAATAAGTTTTTTGTATTTACGGAGAGTAGTAAGAAGGATGCCGTGACTTTAAGCCGGGAATTTATATCCTTTGTCGGAACCAGGCTTCTTGCCATGCTGGTCGAAGTAGTTGGAACGAATCTGTTATGTGATTCCTTCCGCTGTAATGAATTCTTATCCAAGATCATTATTCAGTTCTTTGTAGTTGTGATCAATTATGTATTTGGCAAATGTTTCGTCTTTAAGAAAAAAAAGCTGTCTATACGGTTGTTTATGAAGAAAAACTATATTATTCTTCTTGCCGGACTGCTTCCGGCTTGTTTCCTGCTGGGAGTATGGATAGCAGAAAAGATCGGACCATTTGGCGGGAACAGTCTGACCATGGTGGACAGCCTGCATCAGTACCTTCCGTTTTTTTCTGATTATTATGATAAGCTTCAAAATGAAGGAAGTCTGTTTTATACCTGGGATATCGGTCTTGGAAGCAATATGCTGTCGATCATTGCCTATTATATTGCCTGCCCGATCAATTTCCTTGTGGTATTGTTCAAGCAGGAGCATATCTATATTGCGATGAGCTTGTTTATCGGAATCAAGATCATTTTATCCGGTATGTCATTTGCTTATTATATGCGGGAAAAATGTGAGGAACAGGGGAAATATCAGGCAGTGATTCTGATCTTTTCAACGGCATATGCATTAAGCAATTATATTATTGGTTATTCCTGGAACTTAATGTGGATGGATTGCATCCTGATCCTTCCGCTTATTATGGCGGGCTTTGAACGGATGACAGAAACCGGGAATTATAAGTTATATGTGCTGTCCCTGTTCTATGGATTGATGTGTAATTATTATATTTGTTTCATGATCTGTATTTTCCTCGTTATGGAATTCCTGTTGACCAATCATAAGAGCATAAAGAAATTCTTTACGGATGGTTTCCGTTTAGCGGGCTGTTCCTTATTGGCGGCCGGAATGGCAGCATTTCTTCTGATCCCGGCGTACCTTGGACTGAATACAACCGCTTCGGCAAACCGTGTATTTCCGAAAGCAGAATGGTATGGAAGCATCTGGGATCAGATCAAACAGCTTTTTTATCTGACAAAGCCGATCAAGAACCAGCAATTTGACGGCGGGCTGAATATATACTGTGGAACGATCTGTTTTGTTCTGCTGTTTGTATATCTGCTGAACCGTAGGATCAAGCTGTGGGATAAGGTTAAAAATGTGATCATACTTGTAGTTATATTTGCAAGCTTTAACAACCAGCTTTTGAATTATATCTGGCATGGCTTCCATGATCAGTATGGAATCCCGAATCGTTTTTCATTTCTGTTCATTTTCCTGCTACTTGCCATGTGTTGTGAAGTGCTGATGAAGCTTCAGAAGAAGGATATCCTGTCAGTTATGCTTGGGATTGCCTGTGGATATGCATTCCTGATCCTGGCGACAAAGAAGTGTACACTGGAAAAGGAAACCTTGTTATGGACAGAGATCTTTATAACAGCATACGCAGTATGCATGGTCGGCTTCACATTGACGAAGGGTATGTGGAAACGGATCATATCCTATGTGCTTCTGATTGTCTGTCTGGTTGAGACAACGATCAATGGAATTAAGGGATATGACAGCAATGGTTATGTAGATATCAGTCAGTATTTTGGTCTGAAATCGGAGATCCGGAATGCAATTGATTATCTGGACTGCAAGGATAAGCCATACCGGGTAGAGATGATGAATACAAAGATCGTAGACGAACCGACCTTTTATAATCTGAAAAGCGTCTGTCTGTTTGGATCGACAGTATCTGCAGATCTGGTTGATATGATGCATGATTTGGGATATTACACAGGAGCAAATGAGTTTCTGTTTGATGGTGGAAATACAGTATCCAATTCCCTGCTTGGTATAAAATATCTGCTTCAGAGGGATGGCGAGTATAATTATTTTGATGTGAATTATGTAAATGAGGTGGATGGTATACGGTTATACGAGAATCCGTATGCATTGAGCCTTGGTTATATGGTCAATAATGATCTGTTGGATTATGATGGCGATATCGGAAATATGTTTGAGACGCTGAACCAGTTTGTGAAGCTGTCTACCGGTGTGCCGGGAGTATTCTCTGAATTATATCCGGAGGTATCCACATACAGTGATAACTGTGAAGTAACGCGTCAGGGAGATCTGAGTGAGTATTATTCATACAAGCGTACTGATAGCAGCACCTGTAACTTCCAGTTGAGCTTTGATATTACGGATGAGACGAATGATATTTATATCATGGCGAATTGCTCCGGTATCAACAAGGTTCGTATCTATATTGACAATGAAGAGAAGAATTATGAAAGACTTCAGAATCAGACCTATCATGTCGGACATCTGGTAAAGGGACAGAAGGTAACGGTTGAGTATTGTTTCCGCGATACCCAGGCAAATACAGGAACTGCCCGGCTGATCGTTGCAGATATGAACTGGGAATCCTTCCTTCAGGCATATGATATCCTGCAGAGCCAGCAGCTTCTTATCGGAAAGATGGAAGATGGATATGTGAAGGGTTATATTACGATCTCATATCCGGGACTGCTGTTCACATCGATCCCATATGATGCCGGATGGACAGCATATGTCGATGGCGAAAAATATGAGATTGACAAGGTTGGAAATGCATTTATTGCATTGAAGCTTGCCGCGGGTGACCATGTGATCGAATTCAAATATTTTCCACCGGGTCTGAAACTCGGACTGATCTTTACCTTTGCATGCTGGCTGCTGTTTGGCTTCCTGTGTGGAAGAAGACAGTTTCAGAACCGGAAGGTGGAGAACGCATCAGGCAGGAGAAAACGCAGAACACAGAGTGCCGGCATAAATGAAACGGAGTCGGATGCAACAAGTGATCTGCCAGAACCGGACGACCGGAGCCTGTCAGTAGATGAAGCGGTGGAGCAGACAGAACCGGAGGCTTTAGATGATGATTATTATAAGCATGTAGATGAGATCCTGAAGGATGTATTTGATGATGATCCAAAATAAAGAACAGGCAGTACAACCATAATGCGTACACTTTTATGAACTGGGAATTGACAGATGTATAACATATATAAAAAACATGGCATATGGAACCTTGAAATTTGTTTATATCTGCCAGATTCCTGGAGATAGTGTAAGCAGATCATTAGTTATATCTAGTAAAAAATATCAAAAAAGGCCTATAGATTTTATGAAAAATCTATAGGTTTTTTTATCATCTCGTTGACCTTAACATTCATTTATAATATAATAACATGTGGAGTCAAAGTATTAGATTCAAAAAAGTAGAAATAGAGGTGCATCAATGGAGAAAATTAAGGAGTTGGGTTGGAAACCGGTCGCAGCAGCCGGTGCGGTACTTGGTCTTCTGGCAGGTATCTTAGGTGTTGCAGGTGTAGGAGTGGGTGCTCTGATCGTTGGAATACTTGCTGCAGTTGTAACATTTGGAGGAGTATTCATCGTCTGTGGTGACGGTACGAGTGGAAGTGGCGGAAAGGGAGATAAATATAAAAAGTTATTTATGAACCTGCCGATCGGTTTTGCACAGGCAAAGATCATAGATGATCCTGTAAATGGTGTCAGTTATCAGATCGTAGATGCAAACGAGATCTTTGGTGAGTATTTCAAGCTGGATGTCAGTGATTACACCGGCAAGAACCTGAAAGAAAGCAAGATCGAGGTTCTTCAGGATATCAACGCCTGGTTTACGGCATATAATAACTCCGGAACAAAAGAAGGAGATCTGATGGATGTTGAGATCACAATGGAATCTCTTCAGAAGGTATTTAACACCGTAATGTATAAGTCAGAAGCAGATTACATTAACATGGTGGTTATTGATATCACAGATCAGAAAGATACAGAGAACAAATTGTCCAAGGCAATTGTTGATGCGAATGCAGCCTATAAGACACAGGCTGAGTTCCTTGCAAATATGAGCCATGAGATCCGTACACCTATCAATGGTATTCTGGGTATGCTCCAGCTTACACTGATGGCTGATGATCTTCAGGCAGATTACAGAGATAACCTTGTAACTGCAAAGAACTGTGCGGATACACTGCTCCGACTGATCAATGATATCCTTGATATCAGTAAGCTGGAAGCAGGAAAGTACAAGATCAAAGAAGAAACATTTGATATCAAACAGGCGATCGAGGAGACGGTTGCTGCTCAGGTACCACTTGCAAATAATAAGGGGTTACAGCTCGACTGTTCATTTGGAAACAATATTCCAAAGCTGGTAAAGGGCGATGGACAGAGAATTCAGCAGGTATTAAACTGCCTGTTATCAAACGCGATCAAGTTTACGTCAGAGGGAAGTGTACGTGTTAAGATCGCATCCATGGATATGGAAGGGGAAAATAAGGTTAAGATCCGTATGGCAGTTGCAGATACCGGTATTGGTATTTCAGAGGCTAACATGAGCAAGCTGTTTATCCGTTTCAGCCAGGTTGATTCTTCTGATACAAGAAGATATGGTGGATCCGGCCTTGGCCTTGTAATCACAAAGCAGATCGTTGAACTGATGGGTGGCAACATTCAGGTTCAGAGTAAGGAAGACATTGGTTCTACGTTCATCGTAGAAGTACCTATGAAGGTTGTAAAGGCATCGGATGATGCATCAGTAGAGATTGAGCAGGAAGAAGAACCGGCTGTATTCTCAATCAATGCACACAGCAAGGCAAGAATCCTTGTAGCTGAGGATGAACCGGTTAATCAGCAGGTAATCGGTAAGTTACTTGGTATGGCAGGCTTCTCTTACGATATTGCAGAGAATGGTCAGAAAGCAGTTGAACTCTTCAAGCAGAAGATTTACGATGCAGCGTTATTTGATGTACAGATGCCTGTTATGGATGGTATCGCAGCTACACAGGAGATCCGTGAGATCGAGCAGAAAGAGAAGAGAAAGAGACTTCCAATTATCGCAGTAACAGCAAGAGCCATGTTTGGTGATAAGGAACGTATTCTTGAGAATAAACTGGATGATTACATAGCAAAACCATATAATCTGAACGATGTTGTTGAGACATTGAACAAATATATTGATGATTAACATAAGGAGGTCATTTGACAATGGCAGGTAATTTTTTTCAGAATGCATTTGAAAAGACAAAGTCATTAGCTAATCAGGCAGTTGACAGCACAAAGTGTGCTGCACAGAAGACAAAGATAAAAGGCAAGATCTCATCTGAGAATTCCAATCTTGACAGAATCTATACAGAGATCGGAAGATATTATTACAACCTGAACAAGGAAGAGGCACCGGAGGAGATCAAGCATCTGTTTGACAGTGCTGCAAAGGGATTAGAGAATATTGCAGCTCTGGAGAAGGAATACAGAGAAGTAGAAGAACAGGAACACCGTATCATGAACAGTGGCAATCAGTATCAGCAGACACCACCACAGGGTATGTATAATCCGCAGATGAACGGAATGCCACCACAGGGTATGTACAATCCACAGATGAATGGAATGCCACCACAAGGCTACAATCCACAGATGAACGGAATGCCGCCACAGGGTATGGCACCACAGATGAACGGAATGCCACCACAGGGTATGGCACCACAGATGAATGAGATGCCACCACAGCAGAATCCTGCACCTGCTCCACAGGCAGGGCCTGTACAGGAATCCGTACCTGCAGTTGCACCGACATCCCAGCCGGAAGCGGTTCCGCAGAATGAAGAAGTATCCCAGTAGTGAGTGCATAAGGTCAGAGAAATGCAAAAATCCAGATAAATATCTGCAAAATGCGTATATGACAAAAAGAAGCACAAACTTCAGAAATTACATAAGAATCAGAAAAAGATCTGTTACGGCAGGTCTTTTTTTGTTGCCTGAAAAGGGATAGATAAATGTGTGCAAAACTGACAGATATTAAATGATTGTGTCAAGTTAAGAATGGTAAAAATTAGTTTATTTTCTGCGTATTTACAATGTTTTTTCGGGATGGTAACGTATGGATACGCTGATGGCAGGACATCAGAAAAATGAAAAAAAGGAGAGTGATACAGCGTTTGTTTTTGAGAAGACATTAATGATCCTGTTGGTAAGTGCAGCAGTAGTTCTGGATTTCAAGACATGGAGGATTCCGAACTGGCTGGTATTGATCGGGATGGAAACCGGGATATTCGTGACGATCCAGAGAGAGGGCTGGAGAATGGGAGGCATACAGGTGGTACTTGGTATTGTCCTTCCGATTGCATTGCTGTTCCTTCTGTATCAATTTGGATTCCTGGGAGCCGGAGATATCAAGCTGTTTGCAGCCCTTGGTGCATTTATCGGAATGGAGGTCTGGCGGATCGTTCTGTATTCGTTTCTGTTTGGTGGGGTTTTGTCTTTGCTGTATATGGTAAAGAATGTATGGATCCCATGGCTGAAGCATCGAAGACGAAGACGGCACCGAAGGAATAAGATCCATTTTTCCATGGCAATATTACTGGGATGTCTGTTGTATTGCCAATGGGGTTGATATTTGAAGAAAGAAGCTGGGAAAGGAGGAAAAAGTGCGGCAGTTAAAACTTGGCATAGTTGGAATGGAATCAAACTATGTGATCGGGTTGATGAATTACATTAATGCAGATAAAAGAAATCCATTCTTCGCAATGGCATTTTCGACAGAAGAACGATTGGAAAATTATCTGAAGGAGCACACATTAGATGCGCTGTTGTATGAAGAAAGCATGATGCCTGTGATCGTAGGACTTCCAGAAGGAAAAAATATTTGTACGATCAAGCTGGCGGAACAGGCACCGGATAAGATGGAGAAAGAAGCAATTTACCGGTATCTGAGTGTGGAAGAAATACTGAAGCGGGTGTTGCGGATCATAAAAGCGGAGGAGGCAGAAGGAAAATGGGAGTTATTTGCGACTTATGCAGTTATTTCCCCAATCGGCAGGTCGGGTAAGACCAGACTGGCAAAAAGCATCTGCCTGATGGACGAGGTACGTGGTGGGCTGTATATCGGGATGGAAGCATATGGAGAAAGGAAGCAGGAAACTTCGGAGACAGTAACGGATAAGACTTGTGGTATGTCTGAGCTTGCATATTTGATCCGAATACAATCAGGGCAGATTTTTGAATATCTGGATAAAAGTGTGGTTGTGGAAGGAGGGATTAGCATGATCGCGTCACCGGAAGTATATCTGGATATCAGAGAACTGAACCGGTCGGATGTGAGTTGGTTCATAAAGAAGCTGATTGCATATGGACGATACACAACGATCGTATTTGATATTGATGGCAGCGTGCTTGGAGATATTACGATACTTGGTGAGTTCGATCATGTATTTGTTCCGGTTCTGGATGGCGGGTATGCAGAAGAAAAGGTTGCGGCATTTCAAAGATTGTTGGAGAAACAGGAATTACAGAAGGTAGTCATGCGGATGCAGCAGGTCGTTGTACCGGATCATGCATATGACAGTGCGGAGATGATGCAATTGGCGGGAAGGCTGGTGGGGATATAAGCCCAGAGGACAGAAAGAAATTAAAAGAGCACGTTCTGGAAGAACTGGATATGTCTCAGGAGATCATAGATGAGAAGGTTCTGGAACTGATCGACCGATCGCTTCTGGAACATCCGGATATCGGATATGTCAGTCTGGAAGGACGGATTCGGTTGAGAAGGGAATTGTTCAATGCGGTCAGACGGATGGATGTGCTATCAGATTTGTTAGAGGATGACAGCATAACGGAGATCATGATCAATGGGTACGATCAGATCTTTGTAGAGAAAGATGGACGTATTCAGTCCTTTTCCCAGAGCTTTGAGAGCGAAGATCGTCTGGCATCGATTATTCAGCAGATCGTAGCCGGATGTAACCGCTTAGTGAACGAAGCAGTCCCGATCGTAGATGCCAGACTGCCGGATGGTTCCAGAGTGAATGTAGTGCTGCCACCGGTCGCCCTTGATGGACCGACCATGACGATCCGTAAGTTCCCAAAAGAGAAAATGACGATGGAAAGGCTGATTGAACTTGGGGCTTTAGATGAGGAAGCTGCCGGATTCCTGAAGCTGCTGGTAAAGGCAAGATACAACATATTTGTATCAGGAGGAACGGGAGCAGGAAAGACGACATTCTTGAATGCGCTGTCGGATTATATACCAAAGACCGAACGGATCATCACGATCGAGGATTCGGCAGAACTGCAGCTGCGTGATGTGGAGAATCTGGTACGGATGGAAACCAGAAATTCCAATGTGGAAGGCGAAAATGCGATCACGATACGGGATTTGATCAAGGCAAGTCTTCGTATGCGGCCGGACCGGGTGATCGTAGGTGAAGTCCGGGATTCGGCAGCGATCGATATGCTGACAGCAATGAATACCGGGCATGATGGAAGTCTTTCGACCGGCCATGCAAACTCAGCATATGACATGATCACAAGGCTGGAATCTATGGTGCTGATGGGAATAGAACTTCCGATGGAAGCTGTTAGGCGGCAGATTGCTTCGGCTGTGGATATTATCATTCATCTGGGAAGACTCCGGGATGGATCCAGAAAGGTAACAGAGATTTGTGAAGTAACAGGAATAGAGAATGGACAGGTTCAGTTGATGTCACTTTATGAATTTGAAGAACAGGCAGAGAAAGGCAGGAAAACCGTTCAGGGACATTTGAAAAAGAAGGCAGCTTTGCAGAACAAGGAGAAATTGAAACGGGCAGGGCTGGAATAGGAAAGGAGGGGCCAGGATGTGAAAACAGATTATACACGATACCGGTTATCTTTGATGGAAAACATTGTTTTTGGAATGGGATATCTGGTTGCGGCAGCAGTGGTATGCATTATATTTTATGATTCATTTCTTCCGCTGATTCTGATGCTGCCCGCGGGTGTATATGTGCGAAGGTTGTTTGAAGAATACAAAAGGAAGAGGAGGCAGCAGGAATTATATTTTCAGTTTAAGGATATGGTGCAGGCACTTGCCGCCAGTCTCAGTGTCGGATATTCATTTGAGAATGCTTTTATAGCAGCACATGAGGAGCTGACACGGACATACGGAAAAGATGCGCTGATCGTCCGGGAGCTTGTAGTGATCATGCATGAGATCCGCTTACATAAGAACATAGAAGATGTTCTTGCGGATTTTGGAGAACGCTCCGGTATTCGCGAGATCCATAATTTTTCCCAATTGGTTGCTGTGGCAAAAAGGACAGGCGGCAATATGGTACAGATCATGAAAACGACTGCGGCTGGAATTGCCCGAAAGGTAGAAGTGGAAATGGAGATTGCGACTATGATCGCAGCAAAACGGTATGAACAGCGGATCATGCTGGTCATTCCTTTTCTGATCATTGGATATCTTCGTATGGTGAACCAGAGTTATATCTGTATTTTATATGAAGGAGTGGCAGGTCGGATCGTGATGACATTATGTCTGCTGGCAGGAATTATTTCATATTTCTGGAGCAGAAAACTGATCAATATTGGAGTGTGATGGATGAAGAGAGAATTAAAAAGACCGGTTGGCAGCTTTCTGTACCGGAAGATACATAGGTTTTTGAATATGAGAACGATCCGGGAACGGATGCGAAAGATCCATGTTGTACCGGAGGATGAACTCACTCGGTTATGTGAGGAATATTGTAGCCGAATCCTGTCGAACAGTCTGCTGGTATTTTTTGGAACATTGGTCTTATCCGTTGGTCTGGCAGTATATACGAATCGGACAAAGGCTTCGATTGTATTGAACAGGGAATCCTACGGTGGAGATGAAACAGTCACGCAGTTGGAAACAGAGATCAATGGTGAAAAGCAGATGATATCTGTGGATGTGCTTCCGTTGACCTATGATGCGGAGAGCATAGAAGAGGCTTTTGATAAAGGATTTGCTTACATTGATTCCGTATATCTGGGAACAAACGAGAATGCAGATCATATTACGGAGGATCTGGAGCTGATCGATTCTGTTGATGAACTGGGACTCCGGGTTTCATGGGAGATTGAAGATGAAAGCGATATTGTTGATTACCGAGGCGAGATCATTGATCATCGGCTGGATGAACCGGTTCTTGTAAATCTGGTGGCAACTCTGTCTTATGAAGATTTTTCGGCATCCAGAAACTATCCTGTAAAGGTTGCAGGCAGGGAAAAGAATGAGACGGAAAAGGCAATAGAGACGATTCAGGAGGCGTTAGATATGCTACAGCGTAAGTCAGATACTTCATCATTGGTTCTTCCGGAGACAGTTGCGGGATATCATCTGCAGCATACCGGTACGATGCGGCTTCCGGTACTGGTATTTGTTCTTGGAGGGATATTCAGTATTTTGCTCGTCTATAAAGAATATTCGGATATACGGACGAAGGAGAAAAAGAGAAATGAGGAGCTGCTTATGGCGTACCCATCTTTTGTGGATCTGATGAGCCTTTATATGGGAGCCGGATTAACGGTGAAGGGGTCTCTGAGCAGAGCTGTGGTGCAAAGTGACAGCCCGGTTCTGGCAGAGGAGCTGAATTATACATTGAATGAGATACAGTCGGGAATTCCGGAAACAGAAGGCTATTACCGGCTGAGCAACCGGCTGGGCCTTCCGGTTTATCAGAAGATATTTACTCTTTTGTCACAGAATATCAAAAAAGGGACAAGGGATATCCTGAATCTGCTGGCAGAAGAGGAGGCTGCTGCATTGCAGTTAAAAAAGGAGCTGGCAAAACGAAAAGGAGAAGAGGCGGGAACAAAGCTTTTATTTCCGATGATTCTTCAGTTAGGAATTGTAATGATCATAGTGATAGCCCCGGCATTGCTGGGATTTTAAAAGAACAAAAAGAAGGAGGAAACGGCAGTGGAATAGTCATTGCTGACAATAAAGAGTATGAGAAATGTGAAGAATTTTTTATTAGATGAAAGTGGAATGGGAGTTGTAGAGATCCTTTTGATCACAGTTGTATTGATCGCCATGGTACTTATCTTTCAGGAGAAGATTACAAGTCTTGTGAACAAGATCTGGACCTCGATCGGTAAGAGTGCGAAGAAGATTTATTAGTAAGGAGACTCTGCAGATTTGAAAAATAACGGACAGATTACAGTATTTTTAAGTCTGGTGCTGGTCAGCCTGCTGGGATTATTTCTGGCAGCAGTTGAGATTACAGGAATCTACATGAACAGGGCACGGGTGGCAGAAGCTGCCCGTGGTGCATCCCTCCATATACAGGCAGAGTACCAGTCCCGGATATTTGATCGGTATCACTTGTTATTACTGGATAAAAGCTATATGGGTTATGGTGAAGGAATGCTGGAGGAACGGGTATCTGATTATATGGACTATACACTCTCCGGCTATGGATTTGCTGTAGAGGATGCCTGCCTGACAGATGTGAGAACGGTGGTTGCTGATGATTGCTATGACTTAAAAAAACAGATAGAGGAATATATGACGCTGTATTTGGAAACAAAGGCACTGGAAACGATAAGCGAAGATCTGGCATATGACAATGCGGATGCCGAAGAGGTAGCAGAGGAGATACGGAATGGAAAGAGCGAGGAAACAGAACAGGAAGGTAACTGGCAGGGAGAGGATCCCAGAAAACTGTTGGAACAGGAGCTTGGGATCGGATTGCTACAGCTCGTTCTTCCATCCGGAAAATCTGTATCACAAACGAAAGTATCCATGCAGGATGTACCATCGACTGCATGTGGAAAGGAAAATGTTCAGGAGAGCATGGACACTTCTTTTTCGGATATTGACCGGTTGGAAGCAGAGCTTAGAAAGGTTCGCGGGACAGGAAAATCGGAATTAGGCACGGATATCAATGGGATTCTTTACGCGATGGAGTGCTTTAAAAATGTTACGGACGCGGAGCTGGATAACTGCGTATTCCAGTGTGAAGTGGAATATCTGATCGCAGGGAAGGACAATGACTATGATAATCTGACCTGTGTTGTAAACCAGATCATACTTCACAGACTTCCGGTTAATATGGCGGTACTGTTATCGGATGCAGAGAAAATGGCGGAAATAAGCAGTATGGCAGCGACACTTGCACTTGTACCGGGCATTACATATGGAGCAGCAAAATATCTGCTTGCAGCCTGTTTTTCCTATGGAGAAACGATACTTGAGATACGGACATTGTTGGCGGGAGGAAAGATTCCCCTGATCAAGAAGGCAGCAGACTGGAAGCTGGATCTTGCGCATATAGGGAATCTCACCAGTGTAGAGCCGGCATCCGGTCAGACAGAAAAAGGACTGGATTATGAAGCGTTTCTGATGCTGTTATTAGCAGAGAAGAATAACAGAATGTACTATCGGATGTGTGATCTGATCCAATTAAATACTGCACTTGTCCAGGATGGATTTCTTATTACAAACTGTGTGGATGCATTTACGATCGATATTGATATTACAAAAGGAAAACGGTCGTATGCAACTTCGGTCAGTGCAGTTTATTAAATATAAAACATAGAAATATCAGATGGAAAGGATGGTGTTATATGCTCTCTTATTATATATTTTGGCTGCAGTCTATTATCCATGCGGTGGCATATTCCATTTCCAAAAATAATAAAATCAAAAGTATTTCTCCGTCTCTCCAAGATCTGAACAGAAAACATTTGAGCAGACAGTATGGTAAGAGAGTGTATAAGACCATTCCTTTCTTTCAGAGGATATTTTGTATATGGAACAGGCAGGAGGGTAGTGCCACGGTGGAGGCAGCCCTGATCCTGCCGCTTTTTATCATGGCAGCAGTTGTGTTTTTCTGGATGGGAAATCTGTTGCAGACACGGTTGATCGTCTATGATGCCATGCAGGACACTGCGCAGTGCCTGGCAGAATATCAATATGCGTATTCATATGTACAGGATGAAAAAACAGTGGATTTACCGGGAAACGGTGTCAATGTTCTGACAGCAAAAGAAAGACTGCAGCATTATCTGGATATATCCCCGGTGGATGCTTCCTGTATTGTGGGTGGAACCGGAGGGATTCTGGTTACAAGATCAGCTTACAGTGAAGCAGATGGCTGCATTGATCTTAAGCTGCGATATAAACTGCAGATCAATGTTCCATTTTTTGGAGAACTGACCTGGAAGGTTCAGGAACAGATCCGGCAGCGTGCATTTATCGGTATGCAATTGGAAAATAATGAGACAGAAGAAAATAGATACGTTTATATCACGGAGACCGGAGAGGTCTATCATACCAGCAGAACCTGTTATCATATAAAACTTACGATCCGGCAGATTCCGGATGGAGAGCTTTCTGATAGGTATCAGAATCTGTCTCCTTGTGAGCGGTGTGCGGAGGGCAGGACGACGGATGGAACGGTATATATAACGGAGACGGGAGACCGATACCATCTCTCTGTTTCCTGTTCTGGATTAAAACGAACGGTTATGCGTGTCAAACAAAAGAATGTTGGAAGCATACCACCATGCAGCAACTGTGGTAACGGATGAAATTCTTGTAAGGGTGCATTTTGTAAGGGCGCAGGAACAGGAAAGGTGAAAGATATGAATTCTGGGAAAAAGGATGATCGTGGAACGATCGTGATCGAAATGTGCATTATTATGCCAATCGTGATCACTGTTATATTTGTTGTTATCAATATGATGATTGTGCAGTTGAATAACGGAATTGCAACCGGCGAGGCATATCATGTGGTCTGTAATCGGGAAAGATATATGTCTGGAAGTGGAAACAGCGCAGAGGATACATTGAATCAGGCGTTAGATCAGATGGTCAGGCCATCCATGCAGCATCTGGATGAACTGGAAACAAGCGTGCGCTTTCGTCCTTCTGGAAATGCGTTACTTTCCGGTATAACAGGAACCATAGATGCAGTTATCAAATATGAAGAGCTGCACCCGGGAATTGGACTGCTGACAGATAAAAAGGCAACACAGAGAAAAGTAAAGATTGAGAAAGAAATCCGGGATATCAGCAATAATCTCAGGAGGTGGCAGTTGTATGGAAAAACATTATGACACTGATGGGATAAATGTATATCTGATGCTTACCGACACCGATTATCAGGTCTCCTATGAAACCAAAATGCTTCAGAACAACTGCATCCCATATGTTCTTCCATTTAACGTGATGTTCATAGATGGAGATGCGATTCCTTGTTATGAGGTTAACGGACTGACAGAATTTGCAGTGATAGAGCAGACGATCACGATAACTCCGGTGCTTATATTACAACTGTTTCAGGAACTGGTTATGGTATTTCACCAGCTTGGCAGATATTTGCTGTCCGTTAATAATCTGATCCTGGTGGAAGATTGTATCTTTTATGATATAGCGCAGAAATGCTTTGGTTTTATCTATCTTCCGGGATATCAGAGTGGAGTCCGGGAGCAGATGCGGAGGCTGTTAGATCAGATGATATGCAGGATGGATCATGCAGACCGGGCGGGCAGTGACCGGGTATATGATCTGTATCAGAAGATCATGGATGCAAATTGTGATCTTGAAAAGCTGGTGGATTTTTTTACAGAATTCCGCACGGAAGAAAGCGGCGATACAGATGGTACGGGAAATACAGATATATATAGAACGGAAGAAACGGGCAAGACTGAGGAAGAGGAAGAGGCAGCAGAACTGGCTGCATTTTTGAGAAAAGAACCGAACTGGAAGAAATGGAAGAAATCGAACCGGAACAGGACGATAGTACAGAGTGACATTGACGATGATAAGACATCGGTTCGGACGATCGTGTATAAGACGGTCGTTATTGCCTGTATGCTTGCAACGACGTTGTTTGGGATCAGCTATGGATGGATGCAGTACCGGGCAAATGGACGGATCCAACATATGAAACCTTTATTCGGTGTATGCATCTTACTGGCAGTGGAATTATTTGTCTGGATGGAGCTGTTCTTAACAGATCAGACTGAAAAAGAAGAGGAGGTTGTTGAACCTTGTATACAGGAACAGGATATAACTATATTTCCGGCAGCAGCGGATGGAAATGGACAACCCGCAGCCGGTGATACACAACAGGAGACAGCCATACTTCCGGCAACCGATCCGGTATGCATGTTA
>ENA-OOSB01000279-OOSB01000279.1-human-gut-metagenome-genome-assembly--contig:-NODE-279-length-26886-cov-4.778391_pt1 | contig 26886 bp, 27 predicted proteins | sample MGYA00241173_ERZ501204 | MGnify/ENA primary metagenome ERZ501204 (study PRJEB25962, sample SAMEA1965384) | human gut metagenome | biome: human gut; feature: human-associated habitat; material: faeces...
AGATTTCCTTATTAGGAATTATTCCTAAAAATGACGTAAGTTGCAAAACGAAAAAACAACTTACGTGAAAAATACTGTCATATAGGAGAAAAATCCTTTACATTTTTTTAGTCTTTGATATAGTGAAAAATTATGAAAGAAGCGTTTATTCATTCTGAGATTTACAATGATAGAGTGGCAAACTGGCGTACAATGTCGGTGAACATTTTTAGGCATGAAATTTGTGCTTGTATCATGTTGACAAATATTTGTAATGAAATAATTTTAGGAAATGCAAATCCCCAACGATTTACGATTGATACAGCAAAATATATTAGTGTTTTAGCTGCTATGGGCGCATCACAGACAAATCTATATCGTGTAGTGCTTAGAATCCAAAACAGCTTGACAGATTATTTTGAGTGTATTTCTGTTGGGTATTATATGAAAGAAGCAGCTGTATCAGCTCCAACGTATTATGCTGTAACAGCAAAACTTGATAAAATAATAGACAAAATCATCACAAATAAGTCATCATATTATGGTTATGATTTGGAAAAAATAGATTCAGGATGCAAGATGGAAAAGGTGTACGAATATAAAGGATGCATTTTTCCATCTTACCATGATATTGTGAAAACACTTCCTGTTAAGTTTGGTGAATATGCTGCTGCTCTAAAAGCAGTCAAAGATATCACAAACGTATATTCTATTCCAAAATCTGGACTTAATTCAGCTATAACAAATATTTTTGATAGCAGAGTTTTTAAAAACAAATTTATCAATTCTAATGATATATGTGTAGAACATACGGCAAAAATTTCTTTGGATGCTGTTAAGACGTTACGAGAGTATGAAATGGAACGTGCTGAAAATAAAAACATTCTACATATCCTCAATGTCATTATGATGAATGCTAATTCTAATGGAACATACAAGCAACAATATTATCGTAGTAGTCATGGAAGATTATATCAGCACGGATTCAGTATGCAGATGCTCAATAGTGATTACCGTGATTTGATATTACATGATTATCAGGACGTTGATATCAAAGCAGCAACGTTTTCCATTTTATGGAATTATGCGCGTGAAAACGGTATTCACGATGATAAAATGCCAACATTATACAGATATACAAAAGAGCCTGATGTTTTTCGTGCAACTATTTTGAAAAAGTTACGTTATTATGATAATGATGTGACAATGAAATATGTCAAAGATGTACTTAATGCCATAGCATTTGGAGCAAGATTTAATGAATCACGAGTTTTGTATGATATCAAAAATCATACAAAGTATAGTATTCCTGTTTCATTAGAAGGATACGAAAATACAGAAACACCATTGCACATTGTTTCATTAAATGAAATAACTAGTTTGGTGGAAGAAGTGAAATACATCACAAAAAAATTAGCAAAGAAATTTACTGATAAAAGTGGTGCGCTTGTAAATGCTAAACAATTGGTGCAAGAGCATAAAACAAGGATGCCTTATGGTAAGAAACTATCTCATTTGTATCAGGGCGCAGAGGTACGTGTACTTGAGACCATAATGAAATATCCTATCAACGGAAAAAAGTTGATAGATATACCTTATGCTGTGGGGCTTTTGCTACATGATGGCATTTATATCAAAAAAGATATTGTCAAGACCATTGACAGCATTTTACCGCTTGATTTGTATATCGAAAAAAAGTTGGGATATGTGTTAAAATTTTCTTGACAGATGACTTATTGTTTTGTATATTAGGAAAATAAACAAAAAGGAGTATTTTCAAATGTCTGAAAAGTCTGTTATTGATGCTTGTTCTATGAATAATTCCGATAATCCAATTTATATCAATTTACCTATTAATATTGTCTCGGAATCAGCTAGTGGTCTTTTTAGTGATGCATGTATGTGTATCAGTGAATATGGTAGACAGTCTGCCCCACGCGGAATGACTATCAACGAACTAAGTAATGTTACGATGACACTAATCAATCCACAAAACAACATTGTTGATATTGAAGCTCGCAACATTTCTGTAAAATATCTGCTAGCCGAGTGGCTATGGTATGTAAAGGGAGACCAAGACAAAGCTGGTTCTGATTTTATTTGTAAGTATGCTCCATTTTGGGATACTTTGCGCAATCCTGATGGTAGTTTAAATTCAAACTATGGGCATTATTTCTTCAAGCGTATGGATGAAGTTCTTCCCACTGAAGAAGAATTTAAGCCAATTTCTGATTATTACTTTCAAAAGTCACAGTTTCACTATGTTATTGATACACTATTAAAAGACCGTGATTCACGTCAAGCTGTTGTGAATATCAATAACATTTATCACAAAGCGCATCCAACAAAAGATTTTCCATGTACTACTGCAATGCAGTTCTTTATCAGAGGGAATAAACTGCATATGACAGTGACAATGCGTAGCACTGATTTAGTGCTTGGCTATTGCAATGATGTATTTCAGTTTACTATGTTTCAGCATATCGTTTTAAATGAGCTGAATAAAGAACTAAGTATGCTGAGTAAGTATGGTATTGTGTATTCGGAAGATAGTGAATTTGAATTGTATAATAAGCCCATTGAAATGGGTACGTTTACTTTGTTTACTACTTCTTTACATGTATATGAACGTCATTTTAAGATGATGGAAAACACTGTGCATAATCGTGAAAAGAAAAAGGCTATTCCTGATATCAAGTGGATTTACAATCTTAGTTATGATGACTGGAAAAGAATTGCTAATAATGAAAAAAATGATGAAAGAATCGTAAAATATCGTACTAGTATTGAAGAAATCCTTAATTCCTAAAACGGAGTAATAAACAGATGCATATTATCATTGAAGGTATTGACCACTGCGGAAAGGATACACTAATCAATGCACTACAGCAAAAATACGGCGGCTATGTGATTCATTCATCCAAGCCAGTAGAAATTGATGCATATTCTGTTGAAAACTGTAAAGATACACTAAGTGTGTATAACAGTCTATACACAAGCAATAGTTCAATAAAATATAATCCGTTTGGATACATTAATGAATGCACTATGAAAAAGAATTGTGCGTTGTATCAGTATCAAATGAGATATTTTGGCTATATGTTCTATTCCATCTTGGGTAATCCAAGGGGATATTCGTATGCAAGTAGTGTTACTGATAAGAAATCACAGTTCCATACGTTTTATAACAGATTTCATCTTGGTGAATATGTTTATGGTAAATTGTATCGTAACTATAATACTGAGATGATGAATAATGTATTCAATATTGAACGTGAAATATTGATAAGAGGATTGAATACTAAAGACTTTGAAAATATCCATCTGATTTTACTACGGTTGCATAATACAAAGTTGCGTGAATATGATAACGAAGCTTTTGACTTTGATAATGTTACAAAAGAGCAGGAATTGTTTCTAGAAGCTTTCAACAAATCTGCATTGAAAAAGTCTATTGTGTATGTTGACACAGCTGATGGAAAATGGAAAGATAAAGAATCAATTCTGCATGAAGTTGAACAATATCTATTTGGCTAAGTAAAAGAAAGGGAGTTCATATTATGAACTCCCTTTTATTTTATATAAATATACTATAATATAAGAGGATTATGCTATTATGGGAACAAAATCAGTATGCCGTGTAGGTGACATATCATTAGGAGCTTGTGGTAAACCAGCAATCCCTGCTGTATCATCATTAGCTAAAATGGTACTAGTGAACGGAAGACCACCTATTGTTGCTGCAAGTTATTGGGGAACACACTGTGATGATGGTTGTCATATCGAATTAGGTATGCCGGGAAATCCAACAGTTCTTATAAATGGTCTAGCTGTTGTTACTACTGGTACTGTTTTATCAAACGGAGATATAGCAGGAGCTGGTTCTGTAAACGTATTAGCATAGGTGAAAACTATGGAAAGAACAATATATTCTGATTTTGATGTACAGTTTAATATGCATCCAATAACAAAGGATATCATTAAAAAGACAAATGAGCAATCTGTACGTCAATCACTACGCTTATTACTGCAAACTGTTTTTTATGATAGAAAATGGCAGCCACAAATTGGATGCAATTTGAATGAATTACTGTTTGGTCAACTTGATGCTTTCCAGTTATTTTCTACAGAGGAAACGTTGAAGACTATTATTAAAAAATATGAACCTCGTATAGAACTGCAAGAGGTCAAGTGTACTTCTGATAATTCGTTTTCAGTAACTGTCAAAATTGTTTATCGCATTATAATGCTTGATAAAACAGATACTTTTATATACACTATCAATAAAGTGCGATAAGGAAGAATAAAATGCAAAACATAACGTTTGAAGGTATAAAACAGTCACTTATAGAGTATTATTCATCACAGGATGAATTTAAGGATTTTAACTGGACAGCACCAGCAATTACAACGTTGATAGATGCACAAGCATATCTTGCGCATTATCTATGCACGTATGCAAATTTTGCTCTTAATGAATCGTTTCTTGATACAGCACAAAAACGTAGCTCTGTAGTATCAAAAGCGCGTAATATTGGATATTATCCAGAACAGTATAAAACATCTGTTGCATCATTAAAGCTTGACTACACTGGTAGTGTGAATTTGGATGGATTTGTGATTCCTATTGGCACGACTTTTGCAGCAACAAATAATGGTACAACTTACTATTTTAGGACGTATGAACCTGCTGCTGTTCAAAAAACACAATCAGGGCGTTATTGGGCACAAGTCAATGTTCGCGAAGGAACAGAAGTTACAAATAAATGGACACAAAACAAAGAAAGCAATATACAATTTATTTTGTCAAATCCAAAAGTCGATTTATCTACAATTACAGTAAAAGTGTATGAAAATGAATCTGATACTACTGGTGTAACGTATAATAAAATAGAATCAATCGCCCAGTTTGGGCCCGATGCTGCGATTTATACAGTAGAAGAAAACACAGAAGAGAATATACAACTTGTTTTTGGAGATGGTACTCTTGGCAAAAAAATTGTACCGGGAAATATAGTAGAATGTAAATACGTTGCAACGTCTGGTTCTGAAGCTAATGGTATAGCAGTATTTCAGCTTGTGAGCATTCCCGGCGAAGGATATGACAAACAAAGATGGACAGTCACAACTGTATCCGTTTCAAATTCTGGCGGAGATAGAGAAAGTATAGAATCAATCAAACTTAATGCACCACGATTCTTTCAGCGTCAAGGCAGAGACGTGATTGCAGAAGATTATCGTGCTGACGTGATGAAACACTATGGTTCCATCATTGATGCTATAAGCGTATGGGGCGGAGAAAACAACACACCACCAGAATATGGAAGCGTTTTTATTTCTATCAAGCCAAAAAACGCACTGTCATTGTCATCTACACAAAAGAACAATATTATTGCAACAGTTTTGCAATCTTCAGTTGTAGGTATCACACCAAAGATTGTTGACCCAAACGTTCTTTATGTCAATATGGAAATAAACGCATCATATAACAAGTTGCAGACACTTCAGTCACCAGTAACAATAAAAGAACAGTTGACTGAAGTTGCAAAATCATTTTTCAATAATTCGTTATCATCATTTAACATAGATTTTCGTTATTCAAAGTTCCTTGCTGCTTTGTTTGGTGTTGATTCAAGTATCACAGACATAGATACAAATGTCAGCATATATCAGTATATCACACCAGCTGTAAATGCTGAAACATCATATTTGATTGATTTCAAAAACGCAATAGAGCCCGGAACTGTATATATTGGGCCCTATGCAGTATTAGGAACATCATCTTCTATGTATTATATGGATGATGACGGTAATGGCACTATTAGAGTGCGTTCAGACAATTATTTGGAAAATGTCGGAACTGTTGATTACACAACTGGTATGATTACGCTGAAGAGTTATCGTTTCAATACAGACGTTGTTACACAAATTCCTGTTAGTGTCAAGCCTGCAAATAAAAATATGTCTGTATCACAGAATTATATATTTTCTATTGATACAATAGACGTAACATTAAATGGTGAATAACAATGGGTAATTTATCAATCCTAAAACGACGTTTTTTTCCATCTTTTTATGAAACTGAAGCACCAAAACTAATAGAGTTCTTCAAATATTATCTTGAATGGATGGAACAGGAAGATAATCCATACTGGACTATTGACAATATACATGATTTTACTGATATAGATGGTTCTATAGATAAGTACATTGAACACTTGAAATATGAGCTGATGCTTGATTTTCCTCTTGAATACGCAGGTGATTTGCGTTATATTATGAAGCATCTTGTAATGCTATATCAATCAAAAGGTACTATAAATTCTCTGAAATTCTTTTTCAGAGCCGTTTATAACTCATTCTGTAACGTAACTTATCCACGCGTAAATATCCTGAAAGCTTCTGATGGCAAATGGATACAAGGCTACTATATCTATTCAGCTGATATCATACGTGAAAACATTAGGTCTTTTGTAAACAAGACTGTTATTGAAGTTGAAACAGGATTGACTGGTGTTGTAAATGCAGCAGTTCCTCACTATTTTAAAGACGAAGAAGAGCTGAAATATTGCTTGGTTATTATTGATAACTTAAAGCAATTTACAGCAGGTAACACACTTCGTATCTATGGGGAAGATGAATCACAGACGTATGAAATAACACAAACTGAGTTTTCAAAAGGATATTGGGAAAATACTGATGGTTTTATCAGTTCTGATAAGCTACTTCAGGATGGATATTACTATCAAAACTTTTCTTATGAAATAACATCATTAGTTCCTATTGCTGAATATCGTGAAATTGTTGAAAAATTGTTTCATCCAGCTGGATTGAAGATGTTTGGTAAGGTACAACTGGCTGAAAAAGATGAAGAAATCAGCAAGCCGGCTACTACTTTCTTGAGATGGTGGATTATCAACATGTTTATGCATGTACTTGCTGAAGAAAGATACATTATCAGCAATGCATGGGCAATAAAGAACAATCCAGCTGTATATGGCTTTCCTTGGACAGCTGATACACAATACTACTTCAAAGACTATGGAAATGTTGATTGTTTTGAGGATATGACGCCAAATCAACTATATAATGAAACAACTGATAGTAATAGATTAGTTTTTTCTGATGGTAAACAAATAAATATTGATTGGGCTACTTACAATTTGTTGTCTTCTGTAGAACAATACAGTGTTGCAGGAATATATTCAGAACAGCCAGTAATAAGAACCACTTGCACTAATGGAGAAATAACACTCAAGATAGATGAAATACCATCTGATAATCCATTTATTTTTGTTAATGGCATAAAAATACAAGAAAGTCAAGTAACAAAAACAGAAACAGGATACAGTATTTCGTCTGGTGTAACTGGTGATGCTACGTTATACTTTCTGACAAATGATACCGTAACACGTTCTGTGAAAACAGAGTTGACAGAAAATACAGTAGAGCTGAAAGGTTCAAAAAAGAATCGTATTTTGGTGTTTATAGATGGCATATATGTAAGTGATTCTATAGAATACAGTGATGGTATTGTTACTTTACCTCAAAACAATGGATATATGGAACTATATGAAATCCAAGATAACGAATTGCTTTTGATAAAGGATTATAATATCAAAAATAATGATAACAATACGTTGTTTTGTATTCTTCCAAACAAGGTTAGATACACATTTGGGAGAGTAACAATAAAACAAATCTAGTTTATTTAATGTAGTAATAGTGTGCTAAATACTATTACTACAAATCTATATAATAGAGGATTTATATATTATGCCAGCTATTTTGACTTCAAACATAAGTGCTATTTCAGCAGCACAATTTGTTAATAACATACTAAACGATGAATCAAACATCTATATAGCAGTCGGTGGAGATGCAAGTCATCCTTGGGATAATGAAAACTTTCCTCCTATTCCTGTTGATAGCATTAAAGATGAAAAGACATTCCGTGAAAACCTTATAGGTATCAAGCGTGTAAACGTTGCAAACGTGATGCTCATGGTGCCTCGTATAGAATGGGCGCCTGGTATGACTTTCAATGTGTTATCTGAAACAAATCCAGCTCCAAGAAAGGCAACTGACTACTACTGTTTAACTTCCAATAATTTTGTCTATCAATGTATTGGCAAAAGAGATGACAATATCATAACAACAATTGGTTCAGAACCAGACTTGAAGATTGATTCAATGGAAACAGCAGATGGCTATACATGGAAATTTCTTTATAACATTACTACAAAAATGGTAAACGATGGTATGTTAGTTGACGATTGGATGCCAGTACCATATAATAAACACGGTGTGTATCCCGGCGGTACTATTACTGAAGACCAAAATTCTTATGGTGACGTAAATGCTAACTGGACGCTTGGTGCATTTCGTGTGCTTATTACGATTGAATTAGCAGATGAAGGCGAAGTCATTCCTTATGATACAGAATTTCGTCAAGTAGGACTGTTATACGACCCACAAGACGCAGAAGGAAACTTTATTGCTGGTTCATCATATGCAAAAGCTGATTTTGATGCACAGTCTGGGCGTTTATTTTATCTTGAAAACAAGCGTGTAATCAAACGTGAGGAAGGGCAAACAGAACTTCTACATGTGCTTTTATCATTCTAGGGAGAAAACAAAGTGAAAAATCCTTATACACATATTGGCTCTGAGCCTCCATACTATGATGATTTCAATGCAGAAAAGAACTATATGCGCATCATGTACAATCCTGGGCGCGCAGTTCAGGCACGTGAATTGACACAGTGTCAAACATCATTGCAGAATCAGATAGCGTCAGCTGGTGCATTTTTCTATAAAGATGGTACGCCTACCAGTGGTGGGCGTATTACTATGTCACTTGTACAACCATTTATGAAAGTTGCACCAACAGACACAGAGGGGCAGCCAATTGATGTTCGCTTATTGGTTGGAAAGACGTTTACAGGTAATTCATCTGGTCAGAAAATCAATGTAACAGATTGCGATACTGAAAAGCGATATATCTTTTTCTCATATCTTGGTGGTGCATTAGTTGAAGGTGAATCATTTATCAGCACTACAACACCAACAAAAACATTTTATATGGAAGCAGGGAGTGTTGATACAGCTATTATTGCACACTGTGATTCAGGAACATTGTTTATCAATGGTTTTTATATCACGATTCCTTCAGGTGATATTGTAGTAGCTGCTGATGACCAAGATGCATTATATAACATTGGTTATAAAATCGAAGAACAGTTTGTAACATCTGCAACTGACCCATCTTTGAATGATAATGCATCTGGTTCAACAAACGCAAACGCACCAGGCGCTGACCGTTACCAATTAACAGCAAGTTTGTATTCCTTCAAAGGTTCTGAAGCACCAGAGGGAATTAAATTCATTGCTGGTATCGCAATTCAAAATAAAATAGTTATTAAAGAGCAAGACGACCCATTAAAAGACAGCGCACTAATGGACTTACTTGCAAAAAGAACTTACGATGAATCAGGTTCATATACTGTTAATCCTTGGAAGATACAGTTGAAAGAACACAAAACAGATTCATCTAAGTATATTGTATCAGTGCAAGAGGGCTCTGGTTATATACATGGTTATAATGTAGAAACCAGAATATCAACTGATATAGAAGCTAATAAATCACGTTCATCATTAACAAAAGACGATATCAACGTGTTTAATAATGATGGACTGTACACATATGCCCTTTATGAAAACAATATCCTTAGTGCAACTGCAATTCCTCAATTCAATACAGAAGTTGTAGAAGTCACAACAGGAAAAAATGGTACTGGTACTGTTATCGGCGAATGTTATATTCGTAGTTTGTACAAAGAATCAAATAGAATGTTGATTTATTTGTATAATGCTGCTGGTGTAAGCAATGGCTTCAACGGCGCACGTTCTATACGTTCAAAGCAAACACCAGCAAACTACATTAACCTATACGTAGATGAAAACAATTTTGCTGTATTACTTGGCGAAGAAAATCCTAGCATCATAAATCTTGGATATTCTTATGTTAAATCATTAACTGCAACAGGAATAGAATATGAATCTATAAAACGTTATACAGTTACGTCAGAAGCAGCAAACAACACGATTAATGTTATAGATTCAAATGCAAATGTTGACTTTTTGACTACAGAATCACTAATTGCTATCTATAATAACGAAGGTCAGCAGATTGATATAACAGCACTTTCTGTTATTCCTAATAACTCAAGTTCTGTTAGCTCTGCTACTATTCAAGGTAGTTCTATTGTTAATGGAACAGAATATACAGTCGTTTTGCGTATTCGTTTAGAGGGAATGTCTTCAAAAACAAAAGTCCTTCAGACAAATACAGAAACAATTACTGTACAGCCTTCTGATAGTGGAATAGTAAAACTTGCAAAAGAAGATATTTTTGACATTATATCAGTAACACAAACAACAAATACAAATGATAAAACACCAGCAAATCTTGTTTCATACGTAGGATTTGATAATGGGCAAACTGATTATTTGTATGATAAAGGTGCAATAACTGGTCTAAACAGTGCTGTACTAAAGACGTTTATGGCTACAACTACAGCTAATACCACTTATTCAGTGACATATAGATACTTTGAACATAGTGGTGTTGGGCCCTTTACTGTAAATTCATATATTTCTGAAGGTAACAAGGGAGCTGTTGGGGAAGATGTTGATTTATATTCAAAAATTTCAACATTTACCTCTTCATCTGGTAGAGCATACAAGTTAGCGGATTGTTTGGATTTTCGTATCAAGAAATCTGATGCTACAAATACACAGCTCAATCCATTAGGTAAAACAGAATTGCGTGTAAATGCAGATATTTACCTTCCACGATGGGATAGTGTATATGTAACTAAGAGTGGTGATTTTGGTATCTTGGAAGGAATACCATCTGAAACACCAGTTGTGCCAACACCAAAAGAAGGAAGTATGACGTTATACAACATTTATAACGCTGCTTATGGCACAAACTTGGATAGTGTTACATTGTCATATATTGATAATCGTAGATATACTATGAGAGATATTGCTAAATTAGATACGCGTCTAATGAATGTTGAAGATGTAGTTAGCATTTCACAATTAGAAATGTCTGCGATGAACATGCAAATACTAGATTCTGATGGTCTAAACAAGTACAAAACAGGTATATTTACTGATAATTTTGCTTCGTTTGATAATTCTGACTATACAAACAGTGAATGGGATTGCACTATTGATAGTGTTGAGCAATCGTTGCGACCAAACTTTAATGCAGAAAACTATTCATTTACGTATTCTGATACTGAATCAATTGGAGTTAAAAAGTCAGACATGCTTGTTCACTTGCCATATACAACAAAAGTTTATGCAAAAAATGAACTTGCATCTGATACTGTAAATGTACAAAAATTGATGTTTTATGTCTGGAATGGCACATTGAAGCTAGTTCCTAGCGTTGATACATGGGTAAACGATTTGGGGCAGTTTGTGGTCGATACAACGTACACAGAAACACAAAAGCCGCCTACAACGTTTAGAACTTGGAGTACAAGCTCAACGTCAACGTCTTCTAGCACACGTTATACAGGAAAGGCAGGTAGTAACCAATATAGTCATACCACTACAACCACTACAATCACTACAACAAATTACACTGAAACAACGTCATGGAACGGCTCTTGGGTGCTTTCACAATCATTTAATGATATGGAACGCCAAGACGAATTTATGCGTCAACGTAGTGTTGCTTATTCTTTGTCTGGTATGCGTCAAGGTATGAAAGTAAAGGGATTCATGGATAATGTTGAACTTCTGCTTTCTAACGACACAGTAGACAATGATGGAAACTTATCAGGAACATTTACTGTTCCAGAAAATATGCCAGTTGGTACAAAAACTGTATATTTTTATGATGTACAGAACACGTCTAATGCAACGGCATACTATACGGCTAATGGTAAAACGATTTGGACTGAAGTAACAAAGAACTATATTCGCAATTGGACACCAGTTACAACTACAACGTCTACAACGTCAACAAGTAGTTCGTCTAATACGGTATCAAGATACTTAGACCCAGTTGCACAGTCATTCTTAGTGTCTGAACCACAAGGTATCTATCTTGATTCTGTGGATATCTATTTCAAGACGAAAGATGCAAAAGAACCAGTGTTTCTGTATATTGTTGAAGTAGAAAACGGATATCCAACAAATAGAATGGTTCCTTTTTCTCATGTAACAAAGAAATCATCTGAAGTTGTACTGTCAGATGATGCAACAGCTGCAACTAAGTTCTCATTTGATTGTCCAATATACCTACAAGGAAATGCAGAATACGCATTTGTAGTAGCTACAAACTCTTATGAGTATTCAATATTCATTTCTACGTTAGGTCAAGCTGACTTGCATAGCGGTATAGGAATTTATGAACAGCCATTTCTTGGTTCATTGTTTTTGTCACAAAATGCTACCACATGGACAGCAGAACAGCAATCAGATATAACATTTGTTATGAATTGCTGTGTATTTGACACTAATTCTACTGGTACAGCAATTTTCAATTTGCAACAGCCAGAAACGGCAATGGAAGTTGCCATTCAAACATTAGTGGCAAATGATTTTATTTTGGATGGAACTGAAGTAATATACGCATACAAATGGGATACTGATTCACTGTTTAAACAGTTCAATAACAGAGAAGATATATTTTTGACAGAGCTTAAAAACATTCTAGCAAGTGATGATGCTAGTGTTCCTTCTTTGCAAATACGCATGAAGATGAAAACAAGCAATGCATTTATTTCTCCTGTGATTGATACAGAACAAGTCTACGGTATTTTCTGCAATAACATAGTAAAAACAAATGACGACCAAGCATACCCATATACAGCAGGGACGTATATTTCAAAAGCTACTACATTGAAATATGCTTCTGAGGATATTCGTATAATGTTGGATGCTATACTTCCAAATAATTCAGAAGTAGACGCATATATAAAGACAAATACGTATAATCCAATATATGTTGTGCAATCGTCAAAAGGAACGCTTGGTGTAGACACAGCAGCTGCTGATGCTTTGACTGGCAAAGTTCTGCAATTGTACTATCACAATACGTCAGATAAACGCTTAGAGCCAAAGTCATCTGTAGAAATGGCTGGTTACAAGCTTGATGGAAGAAAGATATACCTAAGAGCTGTTGGAAATCCTGATGAATTTAAAAGCGTAGCTAGTGCTTCTGATACAGAATCACAATATGTAGGGCTTGATACAAAGTACAAGGATTTGATATTGCTTCCTGTATATTCAGAAAGCAACATTTCAATAGATACTTGGAATAACTCAACGTCTTACACGCCCGGTCAGTATGTAATCTATAATGGTTCAATATGGGTGGCACTACGTAATGTAGAACAAAATCAGATTCCGTCAACAAATGGTATTTCTTGGCAAAAAGTGGAATGCCTAAAAACTATCAGTACAGTAAAGACTGATGACGAAGTAACATGGCGACCAATGAAAAAGGTTCAATCAACAAACAATAGTACATTAGAACGTCAAAGTAAATTCATTGAATATACATACTATCCTGAGTTAGTTATGGAATCAGAGTTTCAGACGTTTAGTGTTAAATTGGTATTGAAGTCAAAAGACAAAGTAAACGTGCCTCGTGTACGTAATTTAAGAGTAATCGCAACAGTATAAGCAAATGAATAACATACATCGTGATTCACAATCGGGCGCTCTTGTTAATTATGACAAGGAAGGATACGAACAAGCAAAAGCACGTAAACGTGTTCAACAGCGCCGCCGTCAATTGGAACAAGAAAATGCAGCATTACGCACGCGTGTTGATACCTTAGAACAGCGTGTAGATGTATTGGAAGAAGCCCTGATTGATTTGTTGAAATGGCTGAAAACTAGATAAATATTAAGGGGCTACAACTATTGTAGCCCTTTCTTTGTAATAAATATATAAAATTTATATAGTATTTCTATATTAACCATAGAAAGGTATTGATATGGCGATTGAAAAATTATATCTAACTGATACATTTAGAGTGTGGGCAGAAAAATTCAATGCAACTATTGATGCTTCTAATACTGCAACAGCAAACGCTGAAAAAGCAGTAAAAAAAGCAGAAGAAGCATTGCAAAAAGCAGAACAAGCTGTTAATGATAGTGTTAAAGGTGATGATATAACAACTATTGTTAATGAAAAACGTCAAGTTGTAGCCAAAGACGTAGCTATTAGTGGAGATACTAGTGATTTAGCTAGTAAAAGAGGGCAGATAGGTAATGCTGCATCTATGGAAATTTCTGGAGAAGAGTATGATTTAAATAATTTTATAAAATCAGGTGTATATTATTTTCACGATGCAAATATACCAAAAAATGCCCCTTTGCAGTATGATGGTATTTGTTGTGTATTATCATTTGGTAATATGACTATTCAATATTATTATCCAAATATTGGTTCTTTAAATAAATATTATATACGTAATAGACATGGTGGTAATATATGGGAAGAGTGGTGTGAAATAATTACAACATATAACAAAGCAACTAAATCGTTATTTGGTATTGTACAACCAGATAATACAACTATTACTATTCAAGATGGTATAATATCTGCAAAAACACTCGGAACATTAGATGGTACAACAGTAGTAAATAATGATTTCAATAATCTCACAACAGCAGGCAGATACTTTATTTCAACAGTAAAAGATACTACAACAAATGCACCAATTAATGTAACTGCTGATTGGTGGATTGATGTTTTTACATATGGCGAAGACTCTACAAAGAAAATAATACAAGAGGCAAGAATGCACAGCACAACGTCAAGTAGTGCAACGTCTGGAGTGGCAAACTACCTTGCTAGATGCTGTACAGGCACGACATGGGGCCCATGGGAATATGCATATACGCAGTTTGCTGGATAAATACTATACACATAAACATTAGGAGTACATATTATGATGGTAAATGAAATCAAAAGCATGAACGTAACTGACAAGATTGAATATTTTCGTAACATTCTAAAAACTATAGATACACAGAATGAAATTGATATTCTTAACGTTTTCCGTCTAATAAATACGTACAATACGTTTGATGATGACTTTTTTGAACATAAGGATAGTTACATTTCTGACATTTCAGAATTTATTGATATCAAAATGTCACTAGAAGAAGAACTAAAAGAATTTTCTTTGCAGCTAGTTACATGGTATCTTTCTATTCTTGCGTCATGTGATATCAAGACGGATGATAGCGATGATGTAAAAGTTGATATTCCACTATTGATTTATGGTATCTTTGCAAGTGCAACTCTACCTATGATGTCATCACTGATGAACAGTGTTGATATGACTGCAATTGATATGAGTAAACTACATAAGGTGCGTGGTGCTTTTACTATTTTGTCAAGATTATTCAATAGTCATGCATTTGTAGCATCATATTTAAATATTCTGTAGGAGATTATAAGTAATGGCTATTTTACCTGGCGCTCAAATTACATTGGGTGATATTGTTGATAATGCATTTACATTGTTAAAATCATCTGCTGACAATATTGATGCATACACTAACAATGCAAAAAATGCATATTTCGACAAAAGAACACAAACAATAACAGGACAAACTTCTGCTACTGCAAACCAACAAGGATATGCTACAGCAAGTTTGACGCTTACATTCACTGGAAAGCCTCCTGTTGTTACGACAGCAGAGTTCAAAAGGGCATGGGATGCATGGATTAAAGAAATAGGCTTTACTTCAAAGCTGAATCAGCTAGTAACTATCAAAACTTTGATTCATTTCCTTACTGCATTGTCTACGTACGTATCTAGGCGTTTTGTGATTGTAACAAATCCGATTAACCAAATTGCAGCACGATTTTACATAGAACACATGCTTCCTGTATTTACTGATTTTTCTGAGATGGAGCCTATTACAGCTGCTGATATCACAGCAATGATAAAAAGTGTCAAAACCGCTGTAGATAGTTATATAGCGCAAGCATGTAATGTATCATGGGGAAAGTTGAGTGTAGCATCATGCTGTTCATCATCTTCTTCATCATCATCATCTTCGTCATCATCATCATCTTCTTCGTCTTCAATGTATATTGCATTCTATGCACTAGATTAATATGAATAGACAAGTACAGATTGAACTGTGGCCCGAATGTAAATGCAATAGATGTAAATTCTGTAATTTGGTTCTATCAAGTGAAATGAGAGGAAATGGACAACACAGTAATCCAAATATTATTCTGTCACCATCTCAAAAAGAAGTTTTTCTTGATAGAGCCATAGAATTTACATATAATGTTGATTGGTCTTTATACGATATGCTTCTTATACGTGGCGGAGAAGTGTTCAACGAATATGATGCAACTATCGTGCCAAAGTATGAGACATTCCTCAAAAGGATAGCAGAACTTGTAAAAAATGGTACTATTAAAAAAGTGTTTCTTATCACTAGTTTAAAATACCCATATGAAACTAGTCTTTTACGATTAACACTTGACAAGTTTCAGGAATATGGTATAAACATACAAGAAAAAGTCCTTATAGGCACAAGTTGGGATATTAAGTACAGATTTACAGAACGAAGTCTTGGATACTGGAATGACAATATGAAACGTCTTGATACACTTGGTGTGCCAGTACACATTACTTCTATCCTGACACAAGCTTTTATAGAAGGATTTTTTGCTGGTAATCAAGATGTTTTAGACGTAATGTCTAGAGATTTTGATTTTATCGCAGCACAAGGCAAGCCAGAGTTACTATTTTTGGATAAGTTTTTTCCTAAAAGAAAAGATTGCATGAAATTTCTCTTGCATCTAAAAAATACACAATATTATCCTATTTGGTACAGACTGCTACACCAAAATCATAGGCGCGCAGAAAGTATCTATTTTACAGAACATGATGCACTACAGACTAGAGACCTTGAAACGTACAGTATAGTTTTGACTGATGATAATCAAGACGTTCTTAGTTGCGGGCATCCTAAAGAATATGCCAATTATGTTGACAGTGACGCTTGCTTTCTTTGTGACATAAATACGATATCAGAGGCATGTTAATCTATGATAGGAAACATGGTACAGTATTCAGTTTTACCAAACTGTACAAATAGCTGTAAATTCTGTCTTTGTAGGGATAAACGTGTACTCTCTACAGAAGAAATAGTAAAGAGAATAGACAGAATAGCGGATAATATCAATTACATTGACTGGAAAGGCAAATTTTGTAAAGGTATTTCATTACTTGGCGGCGAAGTCTATGGATATAGAGATAAAGTTTACGAAGAACGCTATTTGTCTCTAGTACATGATATTTGCAAAAAAGTATTACAGGTAGCTGGGCCCGGTGCCCGTTATTCAACTGTAACAAATGGAATATATAAACCTGATTTTCTGTTTAAATGTGCTGATACAATAGTTTCTGAATGCGGAATAGAATATCTTGATGTCAATTTCAGTTATGACATAAAATACCGATACAGTTCTGAAGAAGCTAGAAAGCTTGCATTGCAAAATATCAATGCGTTTTCAAAACGATATTCATATCGTGTTGGTGTACAGATGATTTTGACACAACATGTTATCGACAGTGTTTTTAATGGCACATGGGATATGAAATCGTTTATTGAGAATGAAATACCGGGAAATCAGCTAGTATTTTTATATCCGCATCCAATTAGAACAAATGGATTGCCATTAGAGGATTTTTTCTTCAAAAGAGCAGATTTTTTGAAATTTTTACTGTATCTTGAAGCAAATCATCCTGATATTCATATGAACACCATTTTATCAACAAAAAATTCAGGAACATTCAAGTACACAGGACTGTTTTATCCTGAAAAGAGTTCAAAACAGCCTCCAATTCTTGCAGATGGTAAAGAAATATTGCAAGAATGTGGACACAGTGTGTTATATAATTGTTATTCTGATACAGAAGATAAATGTATGTTGTGTGATATTGAAAAGCTATGGAGGTTATAAAACACTATGAGTTTTATTCAATACGAATTATGGAAAGATTGCAATAATAGTTGCAAATATTGCTTTAATAAGTACGTTCCAAAGGTACGTAACAAAGAAGCAGCTCTTGACTATGCATACAATTCTCTAAAAAGTAAAATTGTGGAGCCTGGTTCTTCTATTGGCTTTATGGGCGGAGAATTTTTTGGTGGTCAATTAGCTAACGAAAAGGTGAAAAACAAGTTTTATAAGCTATCAGAATTAGTTATTGATAAGCTTAGTGGTGATACGCCCGGACGCTTTTTGATAATGTCTGCTCTTATGGCAGATGATAAATCTGACTGGTTTGAATTTTGCGATTTTATTCACGAAAACAAGATGGATAAAAACATCCTTGTTTGCACGTCATGGGATAAACTGTATCGTTTTAATACAGATAAAGAGCTACAAAACTGGCAGGAGACTATGAGGGAAACGCAAGAGCGTTATCCTGATATGAAAATCCATGTAGAAATGATTCTTACAGAGTATTTGATACAAAGCATCATGGATGAACCTTTGTACTTAAAGAACTTTGAAAAAGAATGGAATTGCAGAGTGGATTTCAATATCCCTTATCTTCCTTTGCATTATGAAACAAGGGGAGAATCTAAGGAAGTTTTTGACAAAAAGTTGCCAAGGTTTTTCCCAAAACGAAAATCATTCTTAAATCTACTAAGAACACGTCCAAATTCTTTTGATTTGGCAGGAATTTCTGACCATCGTTTTCATCACTCGTCTTAACTCCATTATACACTTAATGATAAGGATTGGATTGTCTTACCAGAACGTGATAAGATGGAAACTACATGTATTAACAATAAAACATGCAGTAATTGTTGCGGATATATAGATTCAGAAATCAAGATTCAAAGTGATATTAAGATGTTTTTGAAGTCATTTTTCTAGGAGAAAATAATGTCACATACTTTTGAACAAATATATAATGTGCTTGATTCAAAAGGATATAGTATTGATGGGGGCATTTTTTGCCCCCTTATTAATGCTAAAAAACGTGCTGTACGTTCTGTAACGTATTCAACAAATACTGATAGTAATCGTACACTTGTTAATATCACACCAGAAATAGCAAGACAGCTTATTGAATATGATGGAAAGCTTGCAAGGCAAAAAGAATTAAGAACTACACCTGTTTTGGTTGACCCTGATACCAATGAAGTTATATGGACGCCAGAAACAGAAGAAATACAATTGCGTTCCGATATGAAAGTATGGAAAGGTATGAATATTTTGGGAGCAATTGTAAAACAAAATCAGGCAATTGATGTATATGTCAATATTTTAGATGATACTCGAATGAGTGGTGATGCTGACGATACATATATTTGCACAGAAATAAAAAAAGCAGTAAAAGCTCTTTTAGAAGAAAATGGATTGACACTACCAGAACTTGATGATAGCATCTGGATTAGTGAACTACCAAAAAAACTACCTGATTTTGATATCAACATTCGTGAGTATGATATTGTTGAATCATTTGAAGAACATCCTACAATATTAGTTATTCTTGGTAATTCACGAGAAGCAAGCTATCCTGACCGTTTGGTTATTGTAAACGGAAAATCTGAAACTGGTGTTGCTGAAGAATACGCTTGTAATGTTTTTCCTTCTACCAAGGATGAACGTCCAATGGGATTGATGCCCGGATTATACGAGAATGTGCTTTCACGCGCTTTTGACTTTAAGGGGCTTGTGCAAACACTTCCTGTACCAATTTATTACTTGCGTATTGTTGATAACAAGATAGAAAAATATGAACCAACAGCATATCAGTTTATGAGAATCAGTTTTCCTGTACAAGAGCCTCGTGATGGTATTACGCCAATAGGCGCAGAATTTGATAGTGAAGAAACAGAACAAAAATTCTTAAAAGCATTGAATCTGGATTCATTACAGAATGATGTTACTCTTATTTTATTGTCAGAATCTGATTTTGAAGGATAATACCATATGAATAAACTATTAAAAGGTTCAAATGGATTGATTGTAAACGATAAAGTTCTTTTTCTTATCGAAACAAAAAAAGTTCCAGACAGTGCAAAATGGTTATTCGACATTGCCAAGAAATATGGAATTTCTAGATATGAATGCAAGGTATTCGAAAATAATCCAACACCAGATAAGCACCATTTGTGTCATGCATATGCAGCCTATTCACAATCAGGATTTTCTGATGCATCTATTCTTATTATAGATGGCATGAATGAAATTGGTGGAATCAGTATCGGTATATATAGTGCTGAAGATGAAACAGTAAAAGAAGTACGTACCTATCCAATGACATTTTCTTTGGGCTCATTTTATGCACAGGGAGTGACATTGTGTGGATTTGGTGATAGTGATTATGCTGGAAAGCTTATGGGCGCTTCTGCTTATGCAGATGATATTCCTGATTGTCCACCTTTCTTTTTGGTTGATTCTAAAACAGGAGATGTTACTGATTGTAATGGTATTTTTGTAAAAGATTCATACGGTAAACCACTATGTATTTTTGAAGGATATGAACTGCTTAAAACGTTAGTTGGTTCTGAAAATATCGACCCAAAGCCACATTTTGATTTTCGTCGTATCAGAACAGCAGGACTAGTTCAACACTTGTTTGAACAATCAGTATTTAGCTTGCTAGAATACATGCACAACACATTACCATCCAAAAACCTTGTTATTGGTGGTGGTTGCGCATTAAACTGTGTATGTAACGGAAAAATAATTCGCAGTGGAAAATGGGATAATCTTTTTATACCATGCATGTGCGAAGACCAAGGAAACATCGTTGGTCGTATGGTGATGGAATATAATCAAAAAATCACAGAACCATTTATCTATAACAAAGTAACATATCCTATACCAAAAGAATATAATCGTGTTATCAGTAAAGAAGAACTTGCTACGCGCATACGTAATGGTCAAATCGTAGCATGGTTTGAAGGTGGAAGCGAGTATGGGCCCAGGGCACTATGCCATAGGTCAATTCTTGCTAATCCTATGCTTAAAAGGACAGCATATCGTATAAACGAAATCAAGCACAGAGAATACTGGCGTCCTCTTGCTCCAGTTGTTATTGATACTCATTTTAAGACATTTTTTGACGTTGACGGACGCATATGGTATCCTCACAAAGTCATGCTTGCCACTGAATACATACGTGATGAATGGCAAAGAAAGCTTCCTGCTGTGTGCGCACCAGATAATTCTTCTAGACCACAAGTGCTTATTGACAATCCGTACAATCATACGTTATATTCTTTGATGCATGATTACGACTTGCCTATTCTTGTGAATACGTCAATGAATGATGCTGGTGAACCTATTTGTGAAACGCCAGAAAATGCTATTACGTTTGCTGAAAAGAATGATGATGTATTACTAGTTTTTGTAAAAGACGATGTAATATACACAAAATAACATATAATATGGAATGAAAGAATGAATATACAACAGCCTATTAATGAGTTTCTACTATGGAATAATTGCAACAATCATTGCAAATTTTGTCACCAAAAAGCAAATAAAACTAAGTATCCGGGAAAATTTCCAGATGATAAAGGAAAACTTAAATCTATTCAGTTAGTTAAAAGCTTTATTGAAGATGGTAAAGTTGCAAATGGTTCTCATTTTCTTTTTATGGGCGGAGAATTATTTGATACTGAATTGTCAACGGAGACAGAAAGTGCATTTTTGAATCTTGCTGCTATGGTAGCAGATAGAATGATTGCTAATTTAACAGAGCTGTTGTATCTAAACACAAATTTAATTTATTCCGATACCTCTCTTTTATATAAGTTTTTGATAACGTTTACTGATAAAGGTCTAGATAATAGATTGCGTTTAACAACTTCCTATGATATAGATTACCGATATAAAAATTTGCAGGATAAGCAAACAGCAGAACATAATATGCAAAAAATCAGTAAGGATTTTCCAAACGTTGCAAGAGTAGCAAATTGCATTCTTACTGATAAAGCGTGTGAATTTTTATATAGTAATCTTGATTTTCTTTCTGTGTTTAAACAAAAATATGGATTTGAATTAAATCTTATTCCATATATCACGTTGCACCAATATATGGCGCCTCAAAGAAAAGATTTGTTGTCACTATTTGTAAAGCTAAACACTGTCTATCCGGGCTTTATAGAAAGATACACAGATAATCTTGCAGTAAATCAAGAAAGAATTTTATGGGAATTTAACGGTAACAAATTGTTATATGCATCTTCAAAAAATGCTGATTGTGGGCACAATGAAAATTTTAGAAGAGTGTATGCAAACGATGACCGTTGTTTTATTTGTGATTGCAATCAATTATTCAACAATATGTAACATCTGATACCTATAGCTCACTTTCTGCTTGACAGGGAGTGAGCTTTTTGCTACCTTTTTGAAAAAAGGGAGAAAAATATGCGTCCTATTCGAGTATGTATCGCAGGAACACGAACATTCAATGATTATTCATTATTGAAAACAATTATCACTAATGCATTTTTTGATATCAGCCGTTTGCATATTATTTCTGGACATGCAAAGGGAGCTGATGAATTAGGTGAAAGATTTGCAAATGAGAATAATTTGCTTTTGGACATTTATCCGGCTGACTGGAAAACACATGGAAAAGCTGCTGGACATATTCGTAACGCAGAAATGGCACAAGTATCTGATTGTTTAGTAGCATTTTGGGATGGTGAATCAAGGGGCACAAAAAATATGATTAAGAATATGAAGAAGTTAAAGAAGCCAGTTTTGATTTATAATTATATTACACGTAGATACGAAGCATAATTTTTTATTGACAGAATTGGGAAGATTCATGTAGTTTCTTTTTGAAAGCGAAAAACAGGAGATTACATATGATTGTGAAGATGAAGTCTAGTAGTATTGATGCTTTTGTTGATTCTTATATCAATAAACGTATCAATGACAGACTAAACGTTTATAGCACCAATTTCATACGGGAATGTGTACCTCGTAAGACACCTGCCAATAAAAATACAAATAGTAATGAACAACAAAAACCATTTGGAAAACGCTTTTGTGATGAACTTCCACAAGATGATAAGCAAATTTGTGTAAAGATGGAAATTGATGGAAGAACTATTATGCTAATTGGCAAATATTGTAAAGACAAACATGTGATTTTAAATGGTTATATTGGTGGAATTTTTGGTCTTGACGATAATGATGAATGGCTGTACACTTCAGATTTGAAGGACTAATTTCACAACAATAGGAATTTCATAAAATGCAAGTGTTTCTTCCGTTTTTTGATTTTCGCCTTGTGGCATTATGCCTAGATAATAAACGCCTTAATAAACAGCTTGTTGAGGCGTATCAAATCATTACAAAACGGCTTTCCTATACGCATATGAGGCATCCTGCTGTGCTTTTGTGGGAACCGTATTTGGGAACACTTGCTGATTATGCTGCTGTACTTTGTGAAGAATATCATAACAGATTTCATAAAATTCATAAGGTGGCAGAATTTATTGCAAGCAATAAATTTGAAAATCAAAATCAAACATGTTGGTTTTTGAACGAAAATTCAGAAGATGGAAAACTCATTTTGCTTTCCCATCGTGTAAACTTGCTTCGTAAGAACTATTCTCATTATTCGCAATTTTTCAATGTGGAGAATTTAAACGCGTATCCACAAGGCTACTACTGGGCTGTTACTGCAAATCAAAAGCTAAAATCAGCAAAAGATTCACACACTTGGAAAATTTTTGTGAAAAATAATTTTTTGCCTGACAAAGAAGACAACTTTCGATAATCTGTCTTTGTCAGTGAGAAAAACAGGAGATTTAAAATGCCAGCTACGCGCCATGATAGGCGTATTCGTCTGCAACACACGACAAACGAACGTCGTGTGTATGAACCACAAATTGAAGATATTTTCGATAATGTAGATATTGATGTAAAAATTCACATTCGTGGAAAACGTCTTCCGAAAAGTCTTCCTAATAGCTATGATGACATTTTTCGCACCGATAAAGATGATATTTCATGGAAAAATAACGGCTACGGTATCAAACGTCGTCGTAAAAAGCAATGGATGTAAATAGTATGATAAAACTTCTTTCTAATGAAACGCCTAAAATTGGTCAGCTGATTAAGCTTAATTATATGGTAAATAATCGTAAAGTAAGCATTATTGGATATTACCTAAGAAATAGTTGCGGAGAAGATTGTGTATTTTTACGTGATTCCCATGTAACTTTAAATGTACCAAAAGATAGTGAATGGGTAAAACTAAATCATAAGTATGAATCTATTGTCTAAAGGAGACTAAAAATGCGTAAGCTAGTTACTATTCGTAAAATTTCTGAAATTTTCCCTATTCAGGGCGCTGACCGTATTGAATGCGCAGTTATTGATGGTTGGAATGTAGTTGTTAAAAATGGAGAATTTAAATGTGGCGATTATGTGCTGTACTTTGAGATTGATTCTTGGGTGCCACATGATATTGCTCCATTCCTGTCTAAAAATGAGCCTCGTGTGTATAACGGTATTCCCGGCGAACGTCTGCGCACTATTCGCCTACGTGGTCAGATTTCACAAGGGCTAGTTATGCCGCTGGAAATTCTGAAGGGTAAAGCACCTGATGAATTTCTAACACACCCATTTTATCATATTGGAGAAGATGTTTCCGCTTATCTTGGTGTTATTAAATGGGAACGCCCTGAAGTAGAGGAAAAACCGTACAAGGATTGTACCGGTACGCGTAGCTCTGTTGGGAAAAGCCCATTTCCTGACGATATTATGAAAACTGACCAAGAACGTGTTCAGAATATGACAATGGTATTCAATACTGATAGGCGTGGTCTTGAGCTAGGCGCTACCTTTGAAGTTACCGAAAAGCTAGATGGCACGTCTTGTACTTTTTGCCTGCGTGATAACGGAAAGTTTGATGTATGTTCTCGTAATTTCAAACTTCATCACGATGGTGGTAACAGCATTTACGGAGAAATTGCTAATCGTTACGATCTCAAAAACCGTCTGCGTGCATATACTTTCCTTGACAAAATGAAGGCATTTTTAGGTCTTGATATGCTAATCAAGCCAGTGACTTGCGATGGTCTTTACAATCTGGCTTTTCAGGGCGAAATTGTTGGGCCCAAGATTCGGGGAAACAAATATAAGCTTAACGAAATTGAATTTTTCGTATATGATATTTTTGATGTACGCAATCAAAAGTATCTAACTCCCAAGCAAGTAAGGGGAATTTGTGAAGTAGTTGGGCTAAAACACGTTCCTGTACTTGAGAAACACGCAAATCTGTGTGAACTAAGCATTGAAACAATCGTGTCTCTTGCTGATGGTACTACGCAAATCGGTGGTAATCCTAAGCAGCAACGCGAAGGTCTTGTGTTTAAGCACAACACGGAACGTCGTTTTTCCTTTAAGGCTATTTCTAACAAGTTTCTTTTAAAGGATGAATAATGGAATATAAAAATCTAACTATTACTGCCCCAAATGAAAACGGTGATGGTCTTGTCATTTGGGGCTCACAGACGCCAGATGAAGATGTATCAATCAAAAATTGTACCATTGATTTCTCAAATGTGCCTTGTAACAAACTAGATGAAAATATTTCTTTTGTAAAAGGCGCACGTGCTGAAGTTGAAAATTGTTTGTTCACTGGTGGCATAAAACTTGCATTGTGTGGAAATGGTGATTATCCTGTTGAAGATAATTCAATGAATATTAACTTTAAAAATTGTGTATTTAAGGATTTTGGCAGACGAGGCCCTGAAGCACAAGATGGCGCACTTATTTTTTTAGAAAATTGCGTATTTTGGAATTGGGGCATAGAAAGCCGATTTGACGTGCGCAGTTTTGCAGGATGGGCTCATAGTGGTGCGCGAATAGTTGCAAATAATTGTGTGTTCATTCAAGACAAGTTTTTTCAGTGTTCGTTAAAAAATATGATAATTGATATCTTTAATCATATTGGCAATGATTACAATGACGGATGCTTGTCTTATAAGTCCTTTATTCCCGGCGTGATGAAAGGTCTATTTTCTACAGACGAAGGAAGCGTAGACGCATATAACAAACTCTATAAAAATAGATGGGTATATATTGAGGGAAGCAAGTTCTTACATCGTGGTTCAAAACATGCCGCACGTAGAATTATCCATTCTGCTTTTACTGCTTGCGGTATTGAGCATCTAATACCTGAAATCGAAAAAAATTTGTAAAAAATGGGCGTTTCCTGTTGACAGGGGACGCCCATTCTTGTATCTTTTACTTGTCAGTGAGAGAGAAAACAAAGGAGAAAGAAAATGATGTTTTACTTCAAGTGGTTCCTGATTGTGGCTATAATTCTTTTTGGTCTTTTTAATTTTGTCGTGAGTTACTTTGCTGCTCACGATAACTGCGAAGGTGTAGCCGTCGTGACTGGCATTGGTGGTGCCTTCTGTCTTGGTATGGCGTCATGTTTATTCGCCTCATGTTCAACTAAAAAAACTTGTTGACAAACGGAACTGATTCAGCTAGATTGAACTTAACGAAAGAGAGAAAAGGAGAGAGAAAATGCTGAACTTCAATAATTGCGACACTGAAATTCTTATCGTCAAGTACAACGCCCAGAAAATCTTCACGATGGCTAAGTATGCTGACGTTCAGGCTTGCTGTGACGTGGTTGAATATCCGTTTGACTGTTGCAGCAAGAAATTCATCGAAAAGCTGTACAATCTGGCGTGCGAAGGGAAAAAGGAAGAAGTCACTCGCAAGATGTACACTTTCTATACCACTCGCAAGGAAACTTTCTAAAAAAACCTGTTGACAAACGGAACTGATTCAGCTAGATTGAACTTAACGAAAGAGAGAAAAGG
>ENA-OOSB01000312-OOSB01000312.1-human-gut-metagenome-genome-assembly--contig:-NODE-312-length-24496-cov-1.986907_pt1 | contig 24496 bp, 22 predicted proteins | sample MGYA00241173_ERZ501204 | MGnify/ENA primary metagenome ERZ501204 (study PRJEB25962, sample SAMEA1965384) | human gut metagenome | biome: human gut; feature: human-associated habitat; material: faeces...
CCGAACGGTAACTTCCGTTTTTCCATAATATTTTTCCGCACACACTTCAATATTCCGAAGCCCCAGTCCATGATTTTTGGAATCCGGTTTTGTCGTGAGCAGTCTGCCATCGCTCCGGCTTCTGACAAGTTTCCCGTCAAAACTGTTTTTAACGATAATAAAAAACATATTCTGGCGCCGGTACGCACTCAGTTCGATAAATTTTCTGCCCTCTTTTTGCCGCCTGCAGGCCTCTAACGCATTATTCAAAGCATTGTTTATGATAATGCTCAGGTCAAAAGCATCCATATTCATACTGGAAGGGAAAAGAAAGTCCGCCTGAAACGCAATGTCATAGTTTTTTGCCAGCTGCACATATCTTTGCATAATGACATCGGTCACCGGATTGCCGGTATTGTATTTCATATCCAGCTGTTCCACGGATGCCTGCAGGGAATCCAGATACTGCCGGAACGCAGTGGGGTTTCCTGTTTCCTCCTGCATCAATGCCTCCATATCCGCGATATAATTTTTCATGTCATGTTTCATCCCGCGGATTCCGGCATAAAGGTTTTCGATATCTCCGATATGCTGCTCCATTTCCCGGATCCGTTCCTGATAAATACTGATTTCGATTTTCTGGTTGCTTTCAACGATTAGTTTGTGCAGCATTTTTGCGGTAAAAATAATCATCACAATACACAACAGGGAAGTACATGGAACCATAAGATTCATCTCCGGCCGGCTGTGAAACAGCGGATGAATATCATTGTCCTCCATCGAGAACATCATGCTGCGGATCATCAGACATAACAATAGTCCGGTCACGCTTGGAAATAACACAAAAATCAATTGTGAATTTTCATAGTTTTCTTTCATTTCAAGGTACTTTTTCATCCAGACAATGATCCTGTATGTGAAGACAAGAAGCACCAGAACATAGCTCAGATTCCAGAACATTTCAATTCCGGAATTCACTTCAAAAAACATGGTTTCTCCATACATCTGCCTGTCCAGAAATAAATATTGATTCAGATCTACCAGCTTTGTAAGCAGCCACAGAAAAAGAGGATAAATGGCAAATTTTAAGAGTTCCATTACGGAATAAAAGGTCACAACATAGTAAATGATTTTGAGTCTGCTTTCGTTGAACAAAAAAATGCCTGCCACACAGGTAACCAGCATGCTGATCAGTACCGGCAGGATACTCTGGCGGCTGTTATTCATGACCATGCTTTTCCCATAGAGCAGACTTTTTATAAAGACAGAATAGTGCAGAAAAATCTGGACTGCCACATACTGTCCCAGCAGTATCGCAGCACTATGATATTTTTTGAATGGAAAACGTGGCTGTGTTTCTTTCAACAAATTAACCAGCAACATTCCCTGCACAAAATAGCTTATGATATCGAAAACGTTGTACACAATATCTCTCATTGCAGTTTATGCCTTTCTCAGATAATTCATATAGGCAGTTACAAAATCGTTATATTTTTGTTTTGCCAGAAACACTCTATCGCCATTTTTCAGTTCAATATTGGCATTGTCATAGCGGACAACTTCCTGCAGATTCACCAAAAATCCCCGGTGCGATCGGAAAAAATGATCTCCCAGTTTCTGCTCTAACACTTCCATTTTTTCGTAAAAACTGTAGGTTTCTTCCTTCATGTTTTTCGTGTGCAGAACGATTTTTCTCGCTTCATTTTCCGCATAAATAATATTGTTGACCGGTATCTTAATGTAATTGCCATCCATTCGGATAATGAGCGGCTGTGTATTCTTTTCCTTTTTGATCTGACTGATCGCCTTGTCCATGACTTCCATGAATTTCTGTTCATCGACCGGCTTTAAGAGATAATGAAATGCCCCTACATCATAGCCTTCAAACACATATTCCTTTAAGGCAGTCACAAAAATAATGATCACATCGGAGGTTTCCCTGATTTTCTTTGCGACTTCCATGCCGTTTGGTTTGCCACTGTCCGGCTTCCGATTCAGGGAAATATCAAGCAGAATGATATCATATACGGTCGGATCGGATAACAACTCTTCCCCATTTGCAAAGACATGGACCTGTGCATCCGTGCATTTCTCTGTCAGTTTTTTTAGGTAATCTCTAATTGGCTGTTCATCATCACATATTGCAATTTTCAGCATGCTTTCATTATTCAAAATCTACGACCTCTTTCTTACCATAAAGAAATGTCCGACAACAGATTCTGAATGGATACATTATTTTCCTGCCCATTCTTTACAAACTTATCCCGAAACATCGCCCCTGCTTTGATCACATTCTCTGAAAAATGTTCTGGCAGATTTTCCGGATTTTCTTTTTTCTTATCCTGCGCCGCTAAAAACTGCTGAGCCCTCTGACTTGAATTTTTCCAGACAGAACTTCTTCTAATCGCATCCTCAAGCATCTGTGCGGACTGATCCTGCTGCTTTGTTCTCCCTTCCAATGATTTCGCATGATCTTCAAAAGATTCCGTAAGTTTTTGCAATGCTTCCCTGCTTATATTGTATCGGCGCCTATCGTATATTTCTTTAACATCTATTATTTGAATCTCTTTAGCCTGCAGATCTGGTTGTATGATCCTTATTGATTTTATTTTAAAATCGGATCGTTTATGATCTGGACTTAGTTTCATGTAACGAAATGTCTTTTTTATGTAACGAATTTTTTTGCACAAGCTCAATATTCACCCGATATTCATTATTTTTAGACAATAAGCCATAAAAACAGCCATGCATATTCCCCAAAATACACATGGCTGATTTACTCTACAAAAGCAAATTTCACAGATACCGTCCCGTAACGCTATCTTCATTTCCCACAATCTCCTCCGGTGTCCCAGTTGCAATCACCCGGCCGCCGTCATCTCCGCCGCCCGGCCCCATATCAATGATATAATCGGCGTTGCGGATCACATCGAGATCGTGCTCAATGACCAGCACCGTCGCCCCATTGTCAACCAGCGCATCAAACACGCTAAGCAGCGTCTGCACATCCAGCGGATGCAGCCCGATCGTCGGCTCATCAAACACAAACACCGAATCCGACTGTCCTTTTCCCATTTCACTGGCAAGTTTCAGTCTCTGTGCTTCCCCACCGGACAGGGTTCCCGTTGCCCTCGAAAGCGACAGGTAATCCAGACCGACATCCACAAGGAATCCGACCCTGGCCCTGATCTCCTTCAATACCTGCTTTCCAATGATCTGCTGCTGTGCGGTAAGCTCCATATTCTGTAAGAATTCATTCAGGTCACAGATTGGCATAGAGGTAATCTCATAAATGTTCTTACCACAAACGGTCACGCCTAAGGACTCCTTCTTAAGACGCATTCCGTTACATTCCTTACACGGAGTAATGCGCATAAAGGTTTCATATTCCTGCTTCATAATATCCGAGCCGGTTTCACGGTACCGTTTCTCAGTATTCTTGATAATTCCTTCAAAGGCAATCGGATAAACTCCTTCTCCACGCTGTCCCTTGTAATGTACCTTCACTTCCCTGCCGTTCGTTCCGTAAATCAGCATGTCATAAACATCCTTAGGCAGCTTCTCAATAGGGGTATCCAGGCTGAACTGATATTCCTTCGAAAGAGCACGCAAAACCGCATTGGTAAAGCTTCCCTCATCTTTACTCGACTGCCAGCCCATGACCTGGATGGCACCTTCGTTAATACTGAGCTTCTTATCCGGAATCATCAGCTCCGGATCAAACTCCATCTTATATCCAAGACCAAAGCAGACCGGACAGGCACCGAACGGATTATTAAAGGAAAAGCTTCTCGGCTCAATCTCCGAAATACTGATTCCGCAATCCGGGCAGGAAAAGCTCTGGCTGAAATTGATGGTTTCCCCGCCAATCACATCTACCATCAGAAGTCCCTCGGCCAATGCCAGAACATTTTCAATCGAATCGGTAAGTCTGCGTTCAATCTCCGGTTTGATCACCAGACGATCCACCACAATTTCAATATTATGCTTGATGTTCTTGTCCAGAGAAATATCCTCTGACAGCTCATACATATTGCCATCTACACGGACACGCACATAACCGCTTCGTTTCGCACGCTCAAAGACCTTCACATGCTCACCTTTTCGTCCACGTACTACCGGTGCCAGAAGCTGGATCTTCGTTCCCTCCGGAAGCTCCATAATCTGATCCACCATCTGATCCACGGTCTGCTTACGGATTTCTTTCCCACAGTTCGGACAATGCGGAATACCAATTCTGGCATATAACAGACGGAAATAGTCATAGATCTCCGTTACGGTTCCAACGGTGGATCTCGGGTTGCGGTTCGTCGATTTCTGATCAATGGAAATAGCCGGTGACAGTCCCTCGATCTTCTCCACATTCGGCTTTTCCATCTGCCCTAAGAATTGTCGGGCATAAGAAGACAGGGACTCCATGTAACGTCTCTGTCCCTCTGCATAAATCGTGTCAAATGCCAGAGAGGATTTCCCAGAACCTGACAGTCCTGTCAGAACGACCAATTCATTTCTCGGGATATCCACATCGAGATTTTTTAAATTATGTTCTGCTGCTCCACGGATTTTAATGTATTCACGCGGGCGCATCTTGGCAACCGGCACATGCTGGTCGGATAACTTGATACTCATGGTTCTTACTCCTTTTCCTTCTCTCTCTCGATCTCCAGCAGCTTCATCTTAAGCTCTACCATCTTATCACGAAGCTCGGCTGCCGCCTCGAAATTCAGATCGGCTGCTGCCTTGCGCATCTGCTTCTCCACCCCGGAAATCAGCTTCTTCAATTCATCGGCACTCATGGATTCCGGATCCTTCTCGAACTGGATCTCTTCTTTGGCAATTGTCCTGGAGATACTGATGAGATCACGGACTGCCTTCTTAATCGTCTGCGGTGTAATATGATGCTCTTCGTTATACTTCTGCTGGATTGTCCGACGGCGGCCGGTCTCTTCAATTGCCGCCTTCATGGAATCCGTCATGTTGTCGGCATACATAATAACATGTCCCTCTGCGTTACGTGCGGCACGTCCAACGGTCTGGATCAGGGATGTCTCCGAACGCAGAAAGCCCTCCTTATCCGCATCGAGAATTGCAACAAGGGAGATCTCAGGAATATCCAGTCCCTCCCTCAGAAGGTTAATACCGATAAGCACATCGAACACATCAAGACGCATATCCCGGATGATCTGTGCCCGTTCCAATGTATCAATATCAGAATGCAGGTACTTCACACGGATTCCCACATCCTTCATATAATCGGTCAGGTCCTCAGCCATCCGCTTCGTGAGCGTCGTTACCAGAACCTTATTATGCTTCTCCGTTTCCCTCCGGATCTCCGAAATCAGATCATCAATCTGTCCTTCCACCGGACGGACGAAAATCTCCGGATCCAGAAGTCCCGTCGGCCGGATAATCTGCTCTGTGCGCAGCAGTTCATGCTCCTCCTCATACGTGGAAGGGGTTGCAGACACGAACAGCATCTGGTCAATATGCTGCTCGAATTCTCCAAAGTTCAGCGGCCGGTTATCCAGTGCCGATGGCAGACGGAAACCATAATCCACGAGAGTAGTCTTCCTCGAACGGTCCCCGACATACATCGCTCCGATCTGTGGAATCGTAATATGGGACTCATCAATAATGATGAGAAAATCATCCTTAAAATAATCGAGCAGGGTGTGCGGCGGTTCCCCCTCCCGCATACCGTTTAAATGACGTTAATAATTCTCAATCCCCGAACAGAAGCCGGTCTCACGCAGCATCTCAATGTCAAAGTTCGTCCTCTCGGAAATACGCTGTGCTTCCAGAAGCTTATCCTCACTCTTGAAGAAACGTACACGCTCCTCCAGCTCTTCTTCCAGTGCTTCACAGGCCTTGTTAATCTTCTCCTGCGGTACGACATAGTGTGATGCCGGAAAGATGGTAATATGCTGCAGTGATGCATGCACCTTACCGCTTAAAGGCTCAACCTCTGTAATACGATCGATTTCATCTCCGAAAAACTCTACCCGGATCAGATAATCTCCGCCCTGTGCCGGATAGATTTCAAGCACATCACCCCGGACCCGGAAACAGCTCCGGTCCAGGTCCATATCGTTCCGGTCATACCGGATATCAATCAGTTCTTTAATAACCTGATCCCTGTCCTTACTCATTCCAGGACGCAGGGACACCATCATGTCCTGATAATCATCCGGAGAACCCAGACCGTAAATACAGGATACACTCGCCACCACGACAACATCCTTTCTCTCGGAAAGAGATGCTGTCGCCGAATGTCTTAATTTATCAATTTCATCATTAATGGAAGAATCCTTTGCAATATAAGTATCCGATGAAGGAACATATGCCTCCGGCTGATAGTAATCGTAATAGGAGACAAAATACTCCACGGCATTCTCCGGGAAGAATTCCTTGAATTCCCCATATAACTGCCCTGCCAGGGTCTTATTATGTGCAATCACCAGCGTCGGCTTATTCAGTGCGGCAATTACATTTGCCATCGTAAAGGTCTTACCGGAACCAGTCACTCCCAGCAGCGTTTCAAACTGGTTTCCCTCCTGGAATCCCTTCACCAACTCTGCAATTGCCTGCGGCTGATCACCGGTCGGCTGATATTCTGATACTAATTTGAAATGATCCATTATGTTCTCCTGATATATCTATCTAAATACAATCAATATTCTTATTATTGTTCTCTGTCTAATATATCATTCCATTTAAAAAAAGTACAGAGCAAATCGAATATTTGTTCTTTATTCTATAAGAACCTTCCGCTTCCCACTGTGTCATCCGCAAAGCGGATTTAAAAACCATGCCATCCATGGTATACTATGTCTTATCAAAAAAATGAACGAGGTGTAACATGAGCGCAATCGTAACATTAAAGAAGGGCGAGGGCAGAACCATCAAAGCCGGCGGCGCCTGGATTTATGACAATGAAATAGATACCATCATGGGGAGCTTTGAAAACGGGGATATCATCATTGTAAAAGACTTTGACGGATATCCGATGGGAAAGGGATTTATCAATACGAATTCCAAGATCACTGTCCGTATGCTGACACGTCACGTCGATACCGAGATCAATGAAGATTTCTTCCGCATGCGTCTGCAGGCAGCATGGGATTATCGTAAGAAAACCGTGGATACAAGCAGCTGCCGTATCGTATTTGGTGAGGCAGACTTCCTGCCCGGTATTGTGATTGACAAATTTGAAGATGTGCTGGTCGTTGAGTCACTTGCACTTGGAATCGACAGAGTTAAAAATTTGTTAATAAATATTTTAAAAAATATCCTTAAATCGGATGGTATAATAATCAAAGGTGTTTATGAGCGTAGCGATGCTAAAGTTAGAATAAATGAAGGGATGCAGCCATTCAAGGGATTCATTGGGGATGAATTCGACACGAACGTGGAAATTATTGAAAATGGCGTACACTATATTGTTGACGTAAAAGACGGTCAGAAGACCGGCTTCTTTCTTGACCAGAAATACAACCGACTTGCGATCCAGCGTCTTTGTAAGGATGCAAAAGTTCTTGACTGTTTCACACACACAGGCTCTTTTGCGCTGAACGCCGGAATTGCCGGTGCCGCAAGCGTACTGGGTGTAGATGCTTCGGCACTTGCGGTCAAACAGGCACAGGAAAATGCAAAGCTGAACCACCTGGAGGATTCGGTTACATTTATCTGTAAAGATGTCTTTGATCTGCTCCCTGAACTGGAAGAACAGGGCGAGAAATTCGACGTTGTAATTCTGGATCCACCTGCATTTACAAAATCACGCAACTCAATTAAAAACGCTGTAAAAGGTTATCGGGAAATAAATCTGAGAGCCATGAAGCTCGTTAAAGATGGCGGCTTTCTTGCCACCTGTTCATGCTCCCATTTCATGGACTATGAACTCTTTACAAAAACCATCGGGCAGGCTGCTTCCAACTCTCACAAACGACTGAGACAGGTTGAATTCCGTACTCAGGCTCCTGATCATCCGATTCTGTGGGCTGCAGATGAATCATATTATCTGAAGTTCTACATATTTCAAGTAACCAGCGACAAATAGCTGGAGTTTCAGAGATTGGTCCTCTGTCATTTATCTTACTTGTAATACTTTTGGGAGGTAAACATGAAGCTAATACAGAGAAATAGGGATGCAGCATATCTACAGTATGATAAATATGTCGATTTCGACAATCCCATGGTTATGGAGAAGGCTATGGATCTTACCAAAAACTGCAGATCTGTTTACGAAAAAATAGAAACCATATATTATTTTGTCAGAGATGAAATTGATCACACCTGGGACGCCAAAGATTCCACGATCACGATCTCTGCATCAGATGTTCTGGAAAAGAAAACCGGTATCAGCTATTCAAAGGCAAATCTGTTAGCCGCACTGATGCGTGCAAATGGTATTTACACCGGATTCTGCTACCAGAGGATCAAACGATTCACATATGATAACAAGCTGGCACTTCATGCACTGAATGCAGTATTTGAACCGGATGTCAAGAAATGGATCCGCTTGGACGCCAGAGGAAACAATTACCAGTTTCAAGCTGATTTCTCGATCAACGAACGAAATCTTGGATATGAGATCCGACCGGAGCTTGGTGAATTTGAATTCGACGATCTGATCGCGGTTCCTCTTCCATCGACAATGGCAGTTCTGGAAAAGAGCACAAATGCGATCAAAATGTACTATAACGATCTGCCGGACTACAACGATTAATATTATATTTTACAAAATCATCGGTCCTGCCGACCGACAGTTTTTCCTGATCATTCTAAAAACTGTTCTGTTGGCGCGGTCGATGATTTTTTATGTCTGTCTGAAATGATTTCCGTTGATTTTTCCGGTATCGCAGGGTTTAATTTCCTGTTGTCTTATGGTAGAATTATACACAGTTAAAAATTTTACGAAAAGGGGTTACCGATATGAGTAATGTCACAATTATGAATCATCCTTTGATCAAACACAAAATATCAATGTTAAGAAACGAGAACACCGGAACAAATGAATTCCGTACACTTGTAGAAGAAATCGCTATGCTTATGGGCTACGAAGCACTTCGTGATCTGCCTACAGAAGATGTAGAGATCAAGACTCCGATTGAAACCTGCAAATCTCCTATGATCTCAGGTAAGAAGATGGCAGTTGTACCGATCCTCCGTGCCGGGCTTGGCATGGTAAGCGGCATCCTTGCTCTGGTTCCATCAGCAAAGGTTGGACACATCGGGCTCTACAGAGACCCGAAGACACACGAGCCGCATGAATATTATTGTAAACTGCCGGATCCTATCGAGCAGAGAACAATCCTTGTTGTTGATCCAATGTTAGCAACCGGCGGTTCCGGTTCCGAAGCTGTTTCATTTATCAAACAGCACGGCGGCAAGAATATCAAATTCATGTGTATCATCGCTGCTCCCGAAGGTCTGGAAAGACTTCAGAAGGATCACCCGGACATCCAGATCTATGTTGGTCAGCTTGACAGATGCTTAAATGAAAATGCTTACATCTGCCCGGGTCTCGGTGATGCCGGCGACAGAATTTTCGGAACTAAATAACAGGAAGGCTTACATTATGAGATATATACACGAGCTTCGCGAAGGCGAAATGGTTTCAGAGGTTTACCTCTGCAAAAACAAGATCACAGGAAAGACAAAATCAGGTAAATCCTACTATTCTCTGCAGCTGGTAGATGCCAGCGGAACAATGGATGGTAAGATCTGGGAACTAAACAGCGGAATTGGACATTTTGAATCCATGAACTATGTTAAGGTTGACGGTCAGGTTACCTCATTTAACAACACTCTCCAGTTGACAATTAAGAAGATCCGTATCGCTGAAGAAGGGGAATACGATATCAACGACTATATGCCATGCACGAAGAAAAATGTCGATGAAATGTTTGACAAGCTGCTTGGCATTATCGCAACGATCGAAAAGCCTTACTACAAAAAGCTTCTGGAAAGCTTCTTTGTAGAGGACAAAGCTCTTGCAAAAGAATTCAAAAAGCATTCGGCTGCCAAATCCATTCATCATGGATTTGTCGGTGGTCTGTTAGAGCACACTCTGGCAGTTACCAGCATGTGTGACTACTACACTACATACTACCCGATCTTAAATCGTGACCTGCTCCTGACTGCTGCCATGCTTCATGACATCGGCAAGGTCTATGAGCTTTCAACATTCCCGGAAAACGATTACACAGATTCCGGTCAGTTACTTGGTCACATCGTAATGGGTACTATGATGATCCGCGACAAGATCCGTGATTCTGTTCCGGAATTTCCTGCAAAGGAAGCAAACGAACTGGAGCACTGTATCCTCGCCCACCACGGCGAACTGGAATACGGCTCTCCAAAAAAGCCTGCCCTGATCGAAGCACTTGCATTATCATTTGCCGATAATACAGATGCCAAGATCCAGACATTCATGGAAGCATTAGACAGCAAGGACGAGACCGGCTGGCTTGGTTACAATAAAATGATAGAAAGTAATATCCGCAGATCTACAAAATAAAGGATACGATATTTATTTTATGGAACTTAAAAAGAACAGTATATATACAATAGAAATAACGGACATGGGAAATGAGGGAGAAGGCATCGGCCATCTCTCTCTTTCTGATGTAACAAATAATAAAGCAGGCACAGACATTTCCACGAAAGCTTCATCCGAAGATGGAAATAACGTGCAGAATATCACTGTATTTGTCAAAGATACAGTGATCGGTGACGTAGCCGAGATCTCGAACATGAAAGCAAAAAATCGATCGCCTACGGACGGCTGGTTCGCCTGATCACACCATCCCCTTACCGCGTAACTCCGGTCTGCCCAGTCGCAAAGAGCTGTGGTGGATGCAGTCTTCAGCACATTTCCTATGAGAAGCAGTTAGAATACAAATGGAACAAGGTAAGAGAATGTCTGCGCCGGATCGGCAAGATTGAGAATCCCGATACTCTGATGGAACCGATCTATGGTATGAAAGAACCATACCACTATCGAAACAAAGCACAGTTTCCGGTTGGCAGAGACAAAAACGGCAATATCGTGATCGGCTTCTATGCCGGCAGAACCCATTCGATCATCGATTCCGATACCTGTGCGATCGGTGCAAAAGTAAATGATCAGATTCTGCCGATCATCCGCGCATTTCTCACGGAATATAACATTTCCACTTATAACGAAACAACCGGACAGGGTCTGGTACGTCATATTCTGACTCGTGTTGGGTTTACAACCGGCGAAGTTATGGTCTGTCTCATCGTAAATGGAAAAAAACTACCTCATGCAGATGAACTCATCTCCCGTCTGACAAAAATTTCCGGAATGACTTCAATCTGCCTGAACATCAATACAGAAAAAACAAATAAGATTCTTGGACCAACCTGCAAAACACTGTGGGGCAGTCCATACATCACAGATTATATCGGCAATGTAAAATACCGGATCTCACCTCTGTCCTTCTATCAGGTAAACCCTGTGCAGACTAAGGTACTTTATGAAAAAGCATTGGAATATGCAGATCTGAACGGCGAGGAAACCGTCTGGGATATGTACTGCGGCATCGGAACCATTTCCCTGTTTCTTGCTCAGAAAGCAAAACAGGTATACGGTGTGGAGATCGTTCCTCAGGCAATCCTGGATGCCCGTAAAAATGCGGAACTTAACGATATCCATAACGTCGAATTCTTTACCGGAAAAGCGGAGGAAGTCGTTCCTGCCCTTTACGAAAAAGGCGGCGATGGTTCCCATGCAGATGTCGTCGTTGTCGATCCACCAAGAAAAGGCTGTGACAAGATACTCCTTGACACCCTGATCCGGATGAATCCAAAACGACTCGTCTATGTAAGCTGCGATCCCGCAACCCTTGCCCGTGACATCGCCATCCTCACTCCCGCCGGCTACCACCTGAAAAAAGTCGCTGTCGTCGACCAATTTGGCCACACCGGACACGTTGAAACTTGCGTTCTCTTAGAGAAGACAAGTGCAACGCACGAAGTCTGAACTTAGAAACGCAGTTGTTCTGGCGAGCGAAGCGAGAGCAGAACTTCCTTGAACCTTGTCACGGAGCGTTAGCGACGCAGAGAAGCATTAGTACTGACCATGCGATAGCTGTCCACGATTGGCGAGCACGAAGTGCGAAGACAGAGTGGAAACAGCGAACCGCTGAGACTTGCGCCTTCTTAAGCAGAACTTCCTAATTCGATAAAAAACAAGGAATATTAAAATGCCATTTTAAAAAATGATGTAGCATCACCGCTACATCATTTTTTTGTAATATGCTAACAAACGATTTACTTGATCGGCATTTTGCCCTTCACAAAACTCTACTAATTCAAAAAGTGCAGGATTGTCATTTTTATTAATAACAACCTGAATTGGGTCTGGACTGTCAGAAAGACCTACCAGATATTCTACTGATGTATGAAAACATTGTGCGATAACTTCAACCGTCTGCATAGAAGGTGCTCGTTCACCATATTTATATCTACAATATCCTATTTTAGAAAGATTAAGTCTTCTTGAGGCTTCAGCCATTGTAATGCCTTCCTTTTCACGCACATTCCTATCTGGGAATGAGTTTTTTACCACGAGTCAAAAAATATGGAGTGGGTTACTCGATCCTTTGCATATTATGAGAAGGGGAAACAAATTCTTCTAATATATGGGAAAAGATAATGAATTAATTGAGATAGCATCCTTTAATACAAGTGGAAGACTAATTAGGATTGACGAATATGATGACATATGATAATTTAAATATGTATTAATAAATTGACGAGCAGGAAAGGCACCCTGCGCTCCTATATGGAACCTGATATGATGGATACGCCGCCCATCCAATTTTATAAATACATTTTTGAGATTAAGCACAGTTGGAATACGAACTGTGCTTTTATTATAATAAAAATTCTAATTCAAATACATTCAAATGAACCACAGGAGATACAACAATGTTATACATCATGCGACATGGAAAAACAGACTGGAATGCCATGCGGAAACTACAAGGTCGGACAGACATTCCATTAAATGAAGAAGGACGCCAGATGGCGGAGCATGCCAGAACAGAATATGCCGATATCCATTTTGATATCTGCTACTGCTCTCCCCTTATCCGAGCAAAGGAAACAGCCGAGATCGTATTAAAAGGGCGGAACATTCCGATCATAACGGACGACCGGTTAAAAGAAATGAGTTTTGGCAGCTATGAAGGAACCGCAAACTGCATAACTACTCCCGGCTGTCCAATAAAAGATCTCTTTCTTGATCCGGCAAACTATAAAGTTCCAAAGGATGGTGGAGAAAGCTTTGAACAGCTATTTGCGAGAACAGGAGAATTCCTAAAAGAGGTTGTAAAACCACAATTAGACGAAGGAAAAGATGTCCTGATCGTCGGACATGGAGCTATGAATTCCAGTATCATCTGTCAGGTCAAAGGGATCCCGCTGTCAAAATTCTGGAGCGCAGGAATCGAGAACTGCAAACTGAAACGCATACTATAAATATCATTTATAAATCCAAACAAAGGCAACACATTTCATTCAATAGCAAATGAGGAGATATTTGAAAATGAAGACCTACAACTTCTACGGTTGGGAACAGGCAACCGTTTCTGCCATAACAAACAAGTATAAAGGAATCCATACACCACAGGATCTGTATGACAGATTATCTGATATCTGGTGCGCTGATACTTGCGCACCAAGACTGCGTGATGGCTGGACACCGGAGAATAAAACCTTGGGGCAATGTTCTATCACAGCATTTCTGGTTCAGGACATCTTTGGCGGCAAGGTGTATGGCATCTTGCGTCCCGGCGGAAACTATCATTGCTATAACGATATCGACGGTCATATCTTTGACCTGACAAGTGAACAATTTGGTGACGAGGTTCTTTCTTATGAAAATAATCCGGAACAATTCCGGGAGATACATTTTGCAAAGGAAGAAAAATACCAGAGATATGAATATCTGAAACAGCAGTTGGAACGCTCGCTTGACGATTCCTGTGAAACCAAGTATGCTAAAGGAACAAAAATACCACAGAAAGGAACCCGGACTATGATAGGTTTAATCGTTGCTCGTTCAAAAAATAATGTAATTGGAAAAAATGGACAGATCCCATGGCGGATCAAAGGAGAACAGAAACAGTTTAAAGAACTGACAACAGGGAATACTGTGGTTATGGGACGTAAGTCATATGAAGAGATCGGACATCCTCTCCCGAACCGAATGAATATCGTTGTATCAAATACTGCCAATTACTCCGGTGAAAACCTGCTTACCGTTCATTCTTTACAGGAAGCTCTTGATTCTGTAAAAGAGGGAAATGTCTATATCTCCGGTGGATATGGTCTGTTCAAAGAGGCACTTCCACTGGTTGATACCATGTATATCACAGAAGTTGATACTGTCGTTGAAAACGGAGATGTCTTCTTCCCAGAATTCAACGCAGATGAATTCGATATTACAACCGGTGAATCCGGCGGTGACGACATTACATTTACCCGTATGACCTACACCCGCAAGAAACTGTAAACAGGGACAACCCACATGAATACACAGACAACAAATGAAAATCCTCTCGGCTCTCAGCCCGTAAAAAAATTATTAATGCAATTTGCCATTCCAAGTATAGTAGCCATGCTGGTTAGCTCTCTTTATAACATTGTTGACCAGTTTTTCATTGGGCGAAATGTCGGCGAACTTGGTAATGCTGCGACCAATATTTCATTTCCACTTTCCATATCCTGTATCGCGATCGCTCTGCTGTTCGGCATCGGCGGCGCATCTGCTTTTAACCTGGCTATGGGAAAAGGAGAAAAGGAAAAAGCTGTTTATTATATCGGCAATTCCGCTGTTATGCTCTTTGGCTGTGGTGTGATTTTAACTACGATCACCCTGCTGTTCTTAGAGCCTCTGCTCCACTTCTTTGGATCTCCCGACAATGTACTTTCCTATGCAAAAACTTACACAGGCATTGTTGCAATCGGATTTCCTTTTCTGATCCTCACAACCGGAAGCGGTCATCTGATCCGGGCTGATGGGAGACCGAAGATCAGCATGATCTGTAACCTCACCGGAGCCGTGATCAATACGATCTTAGATGCTCTGTTTGTATCCGTTCTTCAGATGGGTATGGCAGGCGCAGCCATCGCAACCGTTATCGGTCAGGTAATATCCGCCGGTCTTGTCATCTGGTTTTTATCCCACTGTAAGACTGTAACGATAAGAAAAGAACATCTCCGCATCAGTAGACCGATCATAGCGAGAGTCACATCCCTTGGTACTGCTCCTTGCAGCAATCAGCTTGCCATGATGATCGTACAGATCATTATGAACAAATCTCTCAAATACTATGGCTCCCTTTCCATCTATGGCGAAGCAATCCCTATCGCCTGTGCTGGAATTATCACAAAAGTAAACCAGGTATTCCTATCCCTAATCATCGGTATATCACAAGGCTTACAGCCAATCACCAGCTATAACTACGGTGCAGGAAAATACAAACGGGTAAAGTCTGCCTATCTGTTCGCCTCTACCTGTGGATTTGTGATCGCGCTCATTGCGTTTCTATTATTCCAGTTTGTGCCAAGGCAGATCATATCCATTTTCGGAAATGGCTCCGAAAGCTACTTCCAGTTTTCGATCAGCTATTTTCGTATTTTTCTGTTCTTTACGTTTATAAACTTTATGCAGCCGATCACTTCGAACTTCTTTACATCGATCGGCAAACCGAAAAAAGGAACATTCCTGTCATTGACCAGACAGATCCTGTTCCTTCTCCCATTATTAATTATTCTGCCGCTATTTATGGGCATTGATGGCATTATGTATTCCGGCCCTATCGCCGATGGACTTGCCGGAGTGGTCGCCATTTTCATGGTCTGGAATGAATTTCGCACCAGACCTTTCCGCTAAAAAGGTTGTTGTTGTTCAACCTCTACTTTTTGCCATGATATTTTGGCTCTGCTGGTATGGACATATACAAAGACCGTTCCGTTTTCTGCTCGGATTTGCACGCTTATTGCCAGCAGTCGCCCAAACTCACCCTTACGGGTTCAGACATGGGCTTGGTGCTGACAGCTAGTGCAAACCTCACAACGAAAACTTCACTGATGTCTTATGTATATATCCATACCAGCAGAGCCAAAATATCACAACTATAAATAACACAAGAATCATCAACAACCTCTTTTTTACTCACACATCGGGAATCGGACAATAAAGCGGGTGCCGATCTCCGGACGGGATACAACCTGGATCGTGCCGGAGTGAGCATCGACGATCCATTTGGCTATGGAAAGTCCCAGGCCGGAACCGCCGGTCTCGCCGTTTCTCGCTTCGTCCGATCGGTAGAATCGTTCAAAGATATGAACGACATCTGACGATTCCATTCCGATGCCCTCATCCTGGATCATATAACTGACATAACCGGATTCCAGCATAACTCCTAATGTAATATCCGCACCATCCGAAGAATACTTTGCCGCATTCTGTACAAAGATCCGGATGGACTGTTTGATCATGGCTATATCACCTGTCATATATGCAGGATCTGTTCCACGGAACAGATAGCGGTGCTTCTCATCGATCATCTGGGATTCCTCCCAGACCTCACTGACCATCTGATTCAGATCCAGTTTCACTTTATTCAGAGTATTTCTTCCGCTGTCACCCCGCGCAAGGAACAGAAGCTGTTCTACCAGCTCCTTCATGTGCTGAGACTCATTCTTAAGGGCTTCGATGGATTCTGTCAGAACCTTTTCATCCTCTTTTCCCCATCGATCCAGCATATTCACATATCCCTGGATCACAGCAATAGGTGTCCGAAGCTCATGTGATGCATCCGATACAAACCGTACCTGCCGCCTTTCGTTTTCCTTCATATTCCGAAGCAGGTTATTCAACGCGATCTCAATACTTTTCAATTCCTTGTCTCCGGTATGGACTCCCTGTTCGGCATCATCCGGAGAAATATGTGATATTGCCTGTTCCAGATGATCCATCTGATTCTGGTCAAACGTCTTTGCAGACTTCTTATCGGAACGTTTCTTCTGATCCTCCATACCATTTTGCTCAAATGACATCTTACTGATCTGTTCTGCCTTTACCGCCAGATCATTTAACGGCTTCAGCTTTCTTCTGACAACAGAAGTCCGGAATAACGCAAAAAACAACACAAATCCTTCTGCCGATAACAGTATGATTCCCGGTACAGCTACCAGATCCCTTACATCCCGGAAATCATATGCATATGATTTCCGGTCATTTCCATCGATCACATATTCCAGTGTATGCTTTTCTTGATTGACATTAAAATAATAATGCTCACCTGTTACCTGATCCGGAAGCTTTGTGGTACACCAGTACATCCAGGTTCCCATAATAAGAAAGGCAATGATAATATTGATTCCTATTACATTGCCTACTTCCTTCAGCCAGAAGCTGATATTTATTTTTCTGGCGATCGAGGTCATCCTCTTATTTTCATTCATCCGTGATACCTCTTCTTATACATTCTTTCAATCTTGCTCTTGTTTCTGCATCTACCCTTATCATCAGACTGTATACTCTATCCCGTTACACCTTCCTATGATTCCCTGATCACATAGCCTACGCCTCGTACCGTTGTGATCAGCTTGATACCGAACCGGTCATCGATCTTCGTACGCAGATACCGGATATATACATCTATGATATTTGTCTCACCGACATACTCATAACCACAGACAATATTCATCAGCTTTTCCCGATCCATGACGATATTCTTATTCTCCATCAGCGTATGCAGCAGTTCAAATTCCCGATTGGTAAGCTCCACCGGTTCTCCCGCCACCATAACCTCGTGCCGGTCAGTATCCAGGCTGACTCCATGGATCTCTAGCTTATGTGTCTCCTGCCGGTCTGTGCTTTTCCGCTTCAGCGCTACACGGATACGAGCCAGAAGTTCTTCGATCGCAAATGGCTTTGTAATGTAATCATCCGCTCCCGCATCCAGCCCGGACACCTTGTCCATTACCGCATCCCTTGCAGTAAGCAGCAGGATCGGTACAGTATTTCCTTCTTTACGAATACGGCGAAGAACCTCCAGACCATTTAGCCTTGGAAGCATAACATCCAGCACGATCAGGTCAGCATGTTCTGATAATGCCAGATCCAGACCTGTCCGCCCGTCAAATGCCTTTATTACTTCATAGCCTTCATGAACCAATTCCAGCTCTACAAATCTGGCAATCTTTTCTTCATCCTCTACAATCAAAATCTTCCGGCTCATCTCTACTCCTTGTTGTGACGATTTATTTTAAGGGAGTATCTTGAGTACCTATGTCCATATTCTGACATACTATTATTCCGCAAGACGCTCTCGCTCTGTTGCTCATGTAGGGGTTCTAACCGCCACTCCGTGGATCGCTAAGTACCGACATTCGCAAAGGCTTGCTGCATAATAGTATATCAGAACATGGACAATGTATTTTCGTTTCATGTCCCTTAAAATAAATCTGTGTATTGTAAATTAATCTCTCACATTAGTTCTTGTTAATGTCTGTCTTAATAGTTTCTACCGTATCCGCAACCTTGTCGCAGGCACTGTTCAAGTCTACATTGATATTGTCGATTCCTGCGAAATGGTATCTGCATTCACAGAATAAACCGACCACTAATAATGGAATCGTAATCCAGAATGCGAAGACGATCGCAAGTATCAATACCAGAACAGGTACATTCACCATAGTGCTGCCGCGTCTTTCTATGATGAACTTGGAATCCACGCTTTTCTTTAAAAGTTTTCCACACCAGGAAAAAAACTGATCCATCATCTGACCAAAGGTCTTTTTATTGCAGTCTCTGGTATATTCCTGCTGTGCCTGTTCAAATTCTGTTGATGTCTGCTGTGCCTGTTCCGTCGTGTAACTGGTAACCTCCGGTGCTTTTACCTTACCGTTCTTTTCCAGATAAATGATCGCATCCAACACATCATAATTCGTTGCTTCCAAAGCTGCCTTGGCTTCTTCATAGCTGACACCTGTTTTTTCTCTTAACTTCTCTACTTTTTCTAAATTATCCATATCTTTTTCCTTCTTTCTCTATTCTCTCCTCAGCTGATGGTATTACTATACCAGCCACGAATTAATCTAAAATAGGAGAAAGATTAAAATCAGATTAATAAACTAACCTTCTATTTCAATGCAGCTTTCTCGATCGAATAGCTCCCGATCAACTCATCATCTTCATCATAAACAGTAAATTCACCAGTCAGCGTTGTCATTGCTTTCACGTCGGACACGTCACAGAATAAGGTTGCATATGTATGCCCCATTGCATCTGCCACATAAGAAATTTCCTCTTCTTTTCCATTTACAAGAACTGTGTCAAATGTTGCCTGTATCTTTTTATCCGTTTTATTGTAAACCTCAAATGCCAGTACCTGTTCTGCGTCATCGCCATCACTGTCATTCTCAATTCCAATATAAGATACTGTAACCTTGTCATTATCAAGAATCGTTACAGCTCCCTCTTTTACGGTATATTCCTTTGTATCATCTTTTTCATTTGAAAGGGCAACGTCATCGATCTCATATGTACCGATCGTATAACCTTCCATGTCATCCACACATACAATACCAGTCAAAGCAGCCGGCGCTGCATCACAATCCACCAGACAAATCTGATCCTCACTTGTCTGTGCTTCCACATCCAGTCCAAACATTGGCTGAAGCGTCTCTCCATCAACCACTACATCACTGAAATACACATTTACCATCTGATCATCCGATTTATTTGTAATCGTAAACATCATTCCATGAACTTCCGGATCATATCCATTATATACCAGTGCAATCTGATCATTATCCAGCACTTCTACTGCAACCGTTCCATCCTCTGCCGTTGTTATCTCTTCGGAGGTCTGCTGCTTTTTATCTCCGCATCCGGATACAAGCCCTGCCAGAATACACAAACCTGCCGCCAGAATACAATGTCCTCTTTTCATAATCATTTATCCTCCACATTTCTTTCAAAACCAGAACCCATCCGCTTTATCTTTAACCAATGCGCCCTATTATAAAACAAAACCGCACCCCGTATATCCCAGGCAGTCACCATAACCCGGTACAAACACAGGTTCTGGTTCGTTGCTTACACACAATAAGGATATACAGTGTGCAGTTTCATTATTTTTTATTCTTCCGTCTTCTGTTCGTCTAAAACTGTAATGTCAATACCAAGCTCTTTGAGCTGAGCCTCATCCACATAGTCCGGAGCATTTGTCATCAGGCAGGATGCATCCTTTACCTTAGGAAATGCGATCACATCACGGATAGAATCCTGTTTTGCCATAAGCATGACCAGACGATCCAGTCCATAAGCCAGTCCTGCGTGAGGTGGTACTCCATATTTGAATGCGTCTAACAGGAAACCAAATCTTTCATACGCCTGTTCCCTTGTAAATCCAAGGCATTCAAACATCTTCTCCTGAATATCATCCTGATGGATTCTGACAGATCCACCACCAATCTCGTTACCATTTAATACGATATCATAGGCCTTTGCACGAACCTTACCCGGATCTGTATCAATGATCGCCAGATCCTCTTCCATCGGCATAGTAAATGGATGGTGCATAGCTGTGAAACGGTTCTGTTCATCTGACCACTCAAGAAGTGGAAATTCTGTGATCCATACGAATTCAAATACATTCTTGTCAAGCAGTCCCATCTGGTCTGCAAGGTGGCAGCGGAGTGCTCCAAGTGTATCCCATACAACCTTGTTCTTATCTGCTGCAAATAACAGCAAGTCTCCCGGTTCACCGGAAAGTGCTGCTACGATATTGTTCATCTCATCTTCAGTCATAAACTTTGCAAAAGATGACTTGTAAGTGCCATCTTCATTAATGGCAATATATGCAAGACCTTTTGCTCCGTATGTCTTTGCAAATTCAACCAGAGCATCAATCTTCTTACGAGGCATTGCTCCCTGTCCCTTTGCATTGATACCACGGACAGATCCGCCATTTTCAAGTGCACCTGTAAATACGCCGAATCCACAGCCCTTAACAACTTCGCTGATATCCTTTAATTCCATACCAAAACGAAGATCAGGCTTATCAGAACCGAAACGGTTCATTGCTTCGATCCATGTCATACGGCGGATTGGAAGTTTTACATCTACATCCAGAATCTCCTTGAATAATTTTGCAAGAAGTCTTTCATTTACATCAATAACGTCATCCACATCTACGAAGGATAACTCCATATCCATCTGTGTGAACTCCGGCTGTCTGTCTGCACGAAGATCCTCATCACGGAAACATCTTGCGATCTGGAAATAACGGTCATAACCGGAGCACATCAGAAGCTGCTTGTAGATCTGTGGAGACTGTGGTAATGCATAGAATGTACCCGGATGGATACGGCTTGGTACGAGATAATCTCTTGCGCCCTCCGGTGTTGACTTACATAACATAGGTGTCTCAATCTCAAGGAAACCTTCATTTGCCATGAACTGTCTGGCAATAGTCATAACCTTGCTCTTCATAACCAGGTTTCTCTGAAGATCCGGTCTTCTCAGATCCAGATATCTGTATTTCAAACGTAATTCTTCTTTTGTCTTGCTGTTCTCTTCGATCGGGAATGGAGGTGTCTCGGCCTCTGATAAGATACGAAGGGAAGTTGCCACAACTTCAATATCTCCGGTTGTCAGATTCTCATTTACTGCACCGGCACGCTTGCAGACGGTACCTTCGATCGCTGCTACAAACTCACTCTTAAGCTTTGTTGCTTTCTCAAAGCACTCGTTTCCGCATTTGGATTCCTCAAATATGATCTGAAGAATACCGCTTCTGTCTCTGAGATCGACAAATATGATTCCACCTTTATTTCTGCTCTTCTGAACCCAGCCCATTACGGTTACTTTCTGTCCTTCAAGAGCGTTTGAAACCTCTGCACATCTGTGGGAACGCTTCAATCCCTGCATTGATTCTGCCATTTTTCTATATCCTCCTATGGTTCTTATCTTTCTTCTAATACACTTGCAAGCTGATCCAGCGCAATCTCGGTCTGCTCGCCCGTTTCCATATTCTTGATACGACCGGTATTGGTCTCTAATTCATTATCACCAATAATGATCGTGTATCTCGCATTTAATTTATTTGCATATTTCATCTGCGCCTTTACGCTTCGATTCATGTAATCTGTCTCTACGATATAACCGGCCAGACGAAGATCATATACCAGCTTGTACGCTTTTGCCTTTGCGGAATCACCCATGATGCCGACATATAAATCAATCGGTTTTTCCGGCGCGAGATTGATATTTTCTTTCTCAAGGAAATACAGGATTCTTTCAATTCCCATACCGAATCCAACAGATGGCTGTGCCTCTTTTCCATCAATCTCATATACCAGATTGTCATATCTTCCCCCACCGCATAAGGTGAAGCCCTCTTTATTTACGAATTCAAATACTGTCTTTGTATAGTAATCCAGGCCACGAACGATTCCGGTGTCAACCTCAAATGGAATCTCAAGCTCTGTCAGAAGTCTCTGAAGCTCCTTGAAATGAGCATCGCATTCCTCACACAGATAATCAATTGTTCTTGGAGCATCCTTTACGATCGCCTTACAACCCGGCTCTTTACAGTCAATTACACGAAGCGGATTTTTAACCATACGCTCTTTACAGGTATTGCAGAGTCCTTCTTCATGACCTTTCAGATAAGAAATCAGTGCATCATTGTACACTTTCTTACATTTTGGACATCCGATACTGTTAATATGAAGCTTTGCATCTGACAGACCAATCTGTTTGATGAGAGTTGATACCAGTGTCATAACCTCTACTTCTGCCATTGGATTTGGAGATCCGACAAACTCAACACCAAATTGATGATGCTGACGAAGTCGTCCGCTTTCCGGCTTCTCATAACGAAATGCCGGTGTAATATAGAACATCTTGACCGGCTGTGGTTCTGCATATAATTTATTCTCAACATAAGCACGGATCGCACCTGCTGTACCTTCCGGCTTCAATGTGATACTTCTTCCACCCTTATCAACAAAGGTGTACATTTCCTTCTGTACTACATCGGTTGTCTCTCCAACACCACGCTGGAACAGCACCGTATGTTCAAATACAGGTGTGATTACTTCCTTTATATTGAATTTCTCACACAGATTTCTCGCCATTGCTTCTACCTGTGTACGTGTTCTCATCTTGTCACCGAACCAGTCACTGGTTCCTCTTGGTGCCTGGGTTATCATATTCCATCCTCCATCTATTGTTCATATTTTTATACTATACATCAACTGATCCGTGATTCATAGCTCCCTTTTAAAATTAACTGAACCTCATCTAAAATATCAGTTGTATTTATAATTCTCTGAAATGCGAGAAATACTTTCATGTCAAAATGCCGCACCTCATCGATCACCATCAATAATGCGATCTTTGGTTCAAATGCTTTCCGGTATGCACGGTCACTGATCAGCGCGACAAATACATCACACACACGAATAATCCTTGCTCCGATCGGGATCTCCTCTCCCTGAAGACAGTACGGATAACCGGAACCATCATAGTTCTCGTGATGATACAAAATAATATCTGCAATATCATCCCCGTAGCCTTCTTGCCTTGCGATATCTGCCCCAAGCTTCGCATGAAGTCTCACATACCGCATTTCCTCAATCTTCATGGAATTGCCACGGCCATATATATACGGTGTGATGCGGAGCTTTCCGATATCATGGATCATACCGGCAACTGCGATCTTATGAATCTCTTCTTCCGGGAGCCCCAGTTCTCTGGCAAGCTCCGAAGACAACCGGCTGACACACATTCCATGACGGATGGCATCGTCCAGATCCTGTTCATAGTATTCTATTTCTTTATCTGTGTCTAAGTTTATAACTTTATCTGTCATTTTGCAAACGCCTGCTTTTTTCTGTCAATCATTTCATCAATTCTTGCGATATAATCGTCTACACTCTTACAATTTTCCACACGGTCGATCCGGTTTCCTATAACCGTCTCTCCTGTAACCGGATCCAGATCTCCCTCCCGGCGGATCAGCTTGCTGGAGCTTCCCGCACCGATTCCTATAATGTCTGTCCGTTCTTCCATGATCAGAATATTATAGAGACATTCCAGTCCATGTCTTGCATATCCGACATTTTCCAGATTTCCCGCCATATTCTTCTGTCTGTACAGATAATATGGTGCAAGTCCCAGTTCTTCTGCGGCCTGTCCAACCAGTGATAACTGCTCATCTACATCACCTGCAAAGCTGTATTTGTCCATCTCCTGTTTCAGATGCGCTGCCCGTTTGATTGCAAGTGTGTGAACCGTAAGGCTCTCCGGTGCAAGCTTCTTCACCTTTTCCAGTGTCCGCTTCACCATCTCTGCATCTTCACCCGGAAGACCTACGATCAAGTCCATATTAATATTGTCAAAGCCAGCTTCTCTGGCTCTCATAAATGCTTCTTCTGCCTGGTCCGGTGTATGTGC
>ENA-OOSB01000405-OOSB01000405.1-human-gut-metagenome-genome-assembly--contig:-NODE-405-length-20624-cov-2.310419_pt1 | contig 20624 bp, 15 predicted proteins | sample MGYA00241173_ERZ501204 | MGnify/ENA primary metagenome ERZ501204 (study PRJEB25962, sample SAMEA1965384) | human gut metagenome | biome: human gut; feature: human-associated habitat; material: faeces...
AATACAGGAAAGAGGAAAGCTGATTATGGCAGAAAACGATCTGACAAAAGAAAACTGTATGGAAATGCTGCGTGATGCATATAAACAACTGGAACGGTATCCGAAAAAATCAGACTTCACGGTGGAAGAGGTTGCTGCGGTCAAATCCTATTTTGGCCCCTGGCCAAGAGCACTGGAAGCGTGTGGGATACTGCCGGATCGTTCAGTGGAACGGGAGGCAGTAAAGCTGCAGAAACGGATCGCTGCGAAAAGGCGGCAGACACAGTATAAGCTGGAACGTCAGGGCAGATTAAAAGAGCAGGCAGATGATAAGAAACAATGAAAAACTCCAGATGCCGGGAAACGCATCTGGAGCTAGTCTGAAATATGAGGGGGCTCAAGAGATTATAGGATGGTACCTTTGAGCAAAATGGCAACAAACAAAATAAAACAACATGTGGCAAAGATACCAAACTTAACTTTGAGATAATTGCAGCGTGTAAAAGACCTCTCTGTCTTAAAAAATGTGCTGCACTCAATCCTGTTCTGTTCTCTGCTTGAATACTTCATAAGCACCATCCCTTGTCTTGATGATGTTACTATAAAGGATGGATGCATCATAACCTGCAAAAAAATGCATCAATTCTGCATATTTCTTCTAAAGAAGTATTAAGCATCTGTTAATTATAAAAATATCGATTCATCTGGTAGAAGAACAATCCGTTTTTCATATAAAAGTTGTATTCTTCTGTTGTATCGACTTCTGATTCCATACTAATCTCAGTAGTGTAAGTATAATAGGTATGAGCAGTCATAGGTGTTCCTGTCAGCTTTTCAAATAGCTGCAGATCAGAATCCGGTATCTCTGTTGGAGTCATACCTGCACCGCTTCCAGATCCTTTCTCCAAGTTGAGCTCATAATAAGAGACTAATATATCGTATAGAGTGTCGAAACAAGTGTCACTGAACGTAGTTGAGTTACCGACATGGCTTCCTAAAAAGTTATACAGTGGAAGTATATAATCATTGTAATATTCCAATTCTACCAGACTTTCTTCGTTATAGAAAGTGTTAGAATTAGGGTCCAGATTCATTGTAAATGTAATCAGTTTGTTTGTGTCATAATCCAGAAAGCAATTCATTTCAAATCCAAAATAGTAGATATTAACCACCCATATTGTAAAACTGCGGTAAGAATTTTCATCTGACGTTGCAAGATATTTGGATATATACATTTCATAGATACCATTTACAGTAAAATCACAGGAGAAATAATCGGAGAAATACGACGTCAGTTCATTTACGGTTATATCATGGATCTCACTGTAGGAATGTTTGTCCGTATAATCAAAGTTCAGATCAGTGTAGTAACATTCTTCGTTTATGATATTGATTTTCTCGAGTAGTGTCAGTTTATTTGTTACATCAAGATTGTTCGGACTGATCTCATGGCTGGATACGGAATTCAATGTTTTCCTGTCCTGAATACGAAAATACAGATTCGAGGCAATGATGCAGATCATAAAAATTGCAATGCATATTATAAACCAGAGAAGATTCTTGTATAGGAAATGAAGAATACCGCGTGCTTTTCCGGTATGCTCGACAGAGGAAACAGTACCTTCTTCGCTTTCGTTTATCATATCATTTACTTCAGATTCGGAGATATCATCCTCTTCTTTATGGGCTGCAGTCAGTTCATAGGATGCAATGACGGGTTCTTTCTTTTCTTCGTTGCTCATTCAGATGCCTCCTTTACATTTGGTAATGATATTGTGACCACGGTACCACGCCCAACAGCGCTCTTGTATTTGATCTTTGCCTGATGGATCTCTGCGATCTTACTGCAGATTGCAAGACCAAGACCGGCTCCACCTTGTGCACGGGACCTTGATTTATCGATGCGGTAGAAGGCCTCACTGATTCGAGTGATCTCTTCCGGCGGCATTCCACGTCCGTTATCTTTGATAATGATCACATAGTTGTCATCCCGCACGGTTCCCGCTACATGGATGATACCGTTGTCATCGATCGCTTTTCTGGCATTGTCAATAATATTGATGATCAGAGACTGGAACAGGTCGATGTCCATCATACAGCAGCCCTTACGGCAGCTTGATTTCAAAGTGATATGTTCTTTTGCAAGCTCCGGCTTCATGATGTTGATCACATTCCGGATCGCAAGGGAAGGATCGGTTGGTGATAATATGGTTTCCTGATTTTTTACAACCAGAAGATCCAGTAATTTTAAAGATAAACTTTCCAGACGTTTTCCTTCTGAGAAGATATAGTTAGCAGCTTCGTTTGTTTCATCCTCACTCATGTTCTGACTTCGCAGAAGATCGGCGTAACCGATGATCGAGGTCATAGGAGTTTTTAATTCGTGAGCAAAGCTTCCCATAAATTGTTCCTGTTTTTCCATAGAGAAATGAAGCTCTGAGATATTATCTTCGATGGTATCTGCCATATTGTTGAAATCATTTGCCAGTTCCTCGATCTCATCACCGGAGTGGATGTGCAGACGGGCAGAGTAATCTCCGTGGGAGATATGTTGCGCAAGTGATGATAATTTTTCCAGCGGTTTTGTCAGCAGGCTGGCGGCAATCATGGATGTGATACTTCCGACAACAAAGATCGCGATCAACAGCAGACGAAATGTATTCTGTTCCTGTGCGCGGGCGGCATACACGGAAGTGATGTCATAGACAATGTCCATCTGTGAGATGTCCAGATTTTCTGTATTGATATCCATGGAGCTGCATAATTGCAGATAGTAGTTATCCTTTTCTCTCCAAATGATCGAATTACAGATATTTTCATCTGACGGTTTCATTTCTTTATATGTAGAGGATGAATTCATGATGCTTACGACTTCCATATCCGAATTTCGAAGAATGATATTCTTACGGTTGGAGTTGCCTTGAGCGGAAAACTGGTTGATGATATTAGACATGTCGATATAAGATGACACAGAATTTGTATCAACAGCGATCAGCAGAGTGCTCTGAATACTCTCATAATTTTGCAGGTCACTGTCGATCGTGGAGGATAACGAAGATTTGAATGATCGGTGGATCAGCATGGTTCCTCCGAGACCGAAGGACAGTCCCAGAAGTGCAACCATACATAATACAAGTTTATGCTTAAATTTCATAGAAACTCCTTTTTAGATCTCCAGACGGTATCCGATCTTGTTGATGGTCTTTAAGCAGTCTTCCAGTCCAAGCTTTTTTCGCATACGCTGGACATGAAGAGCAACCGTTCGGCTGTCACAAGGATAGTCACCACCCCAGATGCGTTCATATATCGTTTCACGATAGAGGGCAACTCCCGGATTTTGTGCAAATAACAATAACAGCTCATATTCCTTATTCGTCAGTGGTATCTCTTTTCCATTTTTCGTGACGCTCATCGCAACTGTATCAATAACAAGATCGCGGACGGTGATCGTTGTATTCAGCTTATTATATCTCCGGAGAACAACTTCAATTCTTGCAAGAAGCTCAACGATCTCAAATGGTTTTACAATATAATCCTCGGCTCCCATCTTCAGCCCCATGACACGGTCGTTCAGGGAGTTTTTTGCTGTAATAAAGATAACCGGTATTTTTAATGGTTTGATATATTCAAGAACATCATAGCCGGATGCACCCGGAAGCATGATGTCGAGCAGAACCAGATCAAAAGGGGTTTCTTCCAGTATGTCTGCGGCAGCAAGTCCGTCATAAATACAGGTACAGGAATAGCCTGCCTTTGTCAGACTCATTTTGATCAGGTTTGCAATAGGTTTTTCGTCTTCAACTACTAGTATATTAATCATAGATATAACCTCCAAATGGGTCCGCCTTCCAATGACCCCATACCCTGTAATTCTACTATATTTTACAAAAACTTGAAAGAGAATAATGCCGAAAAAATGAGATTTAAGGTTTCACCCGGCTCCTCCCGGTTGTGCATTGCCCCGCTTCATGTCTGCCCTTCCCGGCTGGATCCTTTGCATATAAACTCGCATATTTTTTATGAATTGTACCTGCCTTATTTGCTCATGCTCCTGTGCAAACTCGCCTTTGACTCAAACATGCACCCGCATTCGCTGGCAAGGTACAAGTTCATAATGAAAATATTGCTTTATGTTTATATGCAAAGAATCCAGCCGGGAGGGGCAGACATGAAGCGGGGTAATATACAGCCGGAAGTGGGCAGGTGCGAGGACAAGCCGGGCGTGACAATGCGGAACATTGGGTAGTTCACAAGATGTTGTTTAGATGGTATATTAATAAAGATTGGATGAAAATGGATACACTGTGTGGTTAAAAAGGGCAATATTTCTTAATAAAGGACAATGATGAATTATGACAAAGGATGAACTTCAGAGATTGGAACATAAGATAATGGATGGATATCGTATCAGCAGGGAGGAAGCAGAGCTGCTTATCGATGTAGATCTGTCAGAGCTTTCTGAGGCGGCAGACCGGATCCGACTGCATTTCTGTGGAAATGTCTGCGATGTCTGTTCTGTGGCGGCTGTTAAGGTTGGACAGTGCGGTGAGGACTGTCTGTACTGCGCACAGTCAACCAGAGCAAAGGAGAAGGTCCCAGCGGAATGTGTACTGGGTGAGCAGATCCTGACCGATATAGCGGGTCGGGAAAAGAGCCGTGGTTCTTACCGGTACGGGCTTGTATCTGTTGGACGGCGGCTGTCGAAACGGGAGGTAGCACTGGCAGTTCAGAATGTGGAGGATATCAGGAAGACAGCAGATATCCATGTCTGCGCATCTCTTGGTATGCTGGATGAAGAGGATTTCATAAAGCTTCATGAAGCTGGTATGACAATGGTTCATAATAACATGGAAGCATCGGATGCGTTCTTTAAGACCTTGTGCACGACGCATACATCAGATGATAAGAGAAAGAGTATCCGTGCAGCCAAGGCGGCTGGTATGAAAGTGTGCAGTGGTGGACTGATCGGACTGGGAGAGACGCTTTTGGATCGGATCGATCTGGCATTTTCGTTAAGAGAGCTGGATGTGGACTCGGTTCCGATCAATATGCTGAATCCGATTCCGGGAACGTATTTTGAACATCAGGAGCCGATGAAGCAGGAGGAGTTCCTCCGGACGGTGGCTGTTTTTCGTTTTATCCTTCCGGATACCTTTATCCGTCTGGCGGCAGGCAGAGCCTATTTGCCGGATAATGGCAAGGCAGCTCTTCGTGCCGGGGCAAATGCCGTGATCAGCGGTGACTTTCTGACAACGACCGGAATCACATTTGAAACTGACCTGCAGATGATCCGTGAACAGGGATACGAGATTGGAGCACCAGAGCCCGGCACCCGCATGGACTTTTAAAATGAAACTACCGGTTGTTGAATTTTCTGAGAGAAACATATATTATGAATATGATTGGAACATAGAATCAGGTTTAAATGTGATCAGGAAAATTATTTAGATATATTTAATTGAAAATCAGGCGATTTTAATAATATAGAAAGAAAGAGGTACAATATGAATATTTATGACAGAATGATGGCGATAGGAACAAAGATGACAGAGATGGATGCATCGACATATCAGGGAGCATTTATCGGCAAGATCTCATATATGGCAGAGAAGGAACAGGCTGGACAGGCAGACAGTATCCGCTATGAATTCGGGGCTGTAAAGGAGAATGCATTTATGTACATCCTTCCGATCCTCGGTTATGTGGATGGCGTAGAGACACCGGTAGAGAAATTTACCGTGACACTTGTAAAGCCATCCGATAAAGAGAAGGAATTGAAGCGCGTAGAGGCTGCATCATATGATAATGCAGAGGAGTTCCACACATTTTCAAAAGAAGAGGTTTACAGTTTCAGCAAGGAGACAGGTGATCAGAATAAGATTCATCTGACCGATCATCCGGTTGTTCAGGGTATGTTGCTTCTTCGTACAGCGGCTGTAAAATCAGAGGACGTATCCAGAATTGATGTTAAATTTGTAGAGCCATCTTATGCAGAAGAAGAGTTAAAGTGGGCATTTGACGGAAGAGATCATGTGCTGTTCGCAGATGGTTATGTAAAAGCGACGTTCCGTATCAAATAATTGCTGGCATGGAGGGTGTATGAAGGTAAATAAATTCAGCCTGACGTACCTGGCGGGGATGGTTATGATCCTGATATCCGGATGTTTCCCATTCCTAGGATACCGGTTTACCATGAAGAATTATCAGGATGTAAAGGAATGGTTTCCGCTTTTAAATCTGAAAAAGCTTGCAGATCGTTATCAGGCGATGGGAGATATCAATCTGTTTGTCCGGATATTGCCTTATCTGGCAATCCTTACCGGGATAGCCGGAATTGTACTGGTTGTGATCTATCTGCGTGGAGACCGGGATACCTGGGACATCTTCAATCTGATGTTTTTTATACCGGCTGTTCTTTCCGGTATTGAATTATTCCTGCTGACACACAGTAAGACGATTCGGGCGATTCATGGGATTATGGAAGAAACAACACGCAGTATGCAGGAAAATGGCTATAAAGGCTTTGCAGGATACCGGCTGGGCTTCTATCTGTTTCTGGCAGGTATCATTATCAGTCTGGTCAGTGCGGTGTGTTTCTTTGCACTGGATCGTGAATAAAATAGAACAGGGGTATGAGAAATGGCAAATGAGAAGATCCTGTTAGTTGAGGATGATTTTGCTTTGGCAATGGGGACGGAATATACATTAAAGACAGAGCATTATGAAGTGGTGCATGCTTCAGATCTTAAGACTGCGAGAAAGTGTCTGCAGCCGGATATCGATCTGGTGCTGCTTGATGTTATGCTGCCGGATGGAAATGGTTATGATTTCTGCAGAGAAATCCGTGAGGCAGATAATTATGTTCCGGTCATATTTCTTACAGCAGTATCAGATGAAGTGAATCTGGTGCAGGGACTGGAGCTTGGTGCAGATGATTATATAGCAAAACCATATCGGGTAAAGGAACTGCTGACACGGATCTCTGTGATCCTGAGAAGACAGCGGTATAACAATATCAAAAAAACAGATTTGGAAAATGAAGCAGGAGAAGATTTCATTTTCGGACACACCAGACTAGATAATAAACAGTATAAGATCTACCGGAATGAACGGAATATCGACAGTACACCAAGTGAATTTCGTTTGCTTCGGGAACTGACGCTTCATGAGAATCAGGTTATGACACGGAGACAGTTGATCGAACGGTTGTGGGATGTCGATGAGTCATTTGTGGATGATAATACCTTGTCGGTATATATCAAACGATTGAGAGATAAGCTGGAAGAGGATTCGGCATATATCCGTACTGTTCGGGGGATTGGTTATATGTTTGTTCCGGACTCAGCAAATAAGTAAAAACAGTAATAGAAATAAACGGCAGGAGTGCTTGGAATGCATTCCTGCCGTTTTATATATGGTTATTGCTTATTTCAATTTTACATAAGCGGCTGAAACATAGCCGTTGTAGGTTCTACCGTCCTTTGTGAAGGAAATCTGATACCAGTCCTGATATAAGCCTTTGAGTGTAAGCTCTGTTCCATAAGAAACTGTCTGAATAATATCATATCCGGTTCCGGGACCTTTTCTTACATTTAAGACACTGCATATAACCTGCATCTTCTGGCTGCCTTTCTTACTAGCGGTAAGTGCAGATCTGGTTCCCTTGTAAGCCTTTCCATTTGACTTGTTGTAGGCAACGATGCAATAGCTGTATTTGGATGATCCGGCTTCATTGATAATATAAGAAGAAGCGGCGGAGTTGGTGATCGTTTTTAGCTTTGTATACTTCTTTGTTTTATTTGTATAACGATAGATATAATACCCATCTGCATCTGTCTGAGCCTTCCATGTCATTAACTGCTTGGAACCGTAGCTGTTTACAGCTACTCCTGTTACCTTTTTCGGTGGGATCTTAACGGTTATCGTAGCTGCATCACTGATCGAAGTAGCACCGTTTCCGCGGTAATAGGTTTTAACCTTGAATTTATAGGTTCCGTTTGCGGACAGTCCCTTCTGTGTCCAGGAAGTCTTATCGGAAGATAATTTTGCAATCCGTTTCCAGGAAGAACCTGTGGTTCCGTTTTTCATATAAACAAGATAACCTGAAATATTCTTAGAAGATTTCCAGGAAATACTTACAGAGTTATTCTTGGATGGGATAACGGACACGCTTCTGGCATTTGCCGGTTTTGTCATAATAGATACTGTTTTGGAACGATCTGTACGGACATTGTTGCCGGATTTCTTGTAGTAAGCAACAACACAGTATTTGTAAATGGTATTGCCACTTAATTTTTTATCTGTATATGAGGTTGTGCTTTTATTTGTGATCGTTTTAACGCGTACCCATTTACCATTGTCATTTAAACGGTAAACGATATAGCCGGCAACATTTATCTGACCATTCCATTTAACGGTTACGGTATTCTTTGTAGAGGAAGCAGTTATACCTGTGGCCTGGCCGGGACGGGTGTTTCCGTTTATGGAAGAGGAGTATTTGAAAAATGCGCGGCGGCTGCCTTCTTCAAAGTAAGCACGCACTTTATAAGTGTAAGTTGTTCCGCTTGCCAGCTTGGTATCTGTGTAAGTATTGTTTTTGGCTCCTTTTACATAAGCAACGGTTTTGTATTTACCGGTTGCCGGATTGAAACGTACGATGTGGTAGCCGGAAACTTCGGTCTGCGGAGTCCATTCTAAAGTAAGAGAATCCTTTGCCCGTTTGGCGATTGATACCTTATCAATATTCTTTTCCTGTGTAGCGGCATGAACGATATTGGACTCTCCGCCGTTGTAAGCACCGGAATTTGTTCCGTAGAACGCAAGTACCTTGTAACTGTATAAGGTTTCTACCTCCAGACCCTTGTCTGTAAATGAAGTATTGCTTGCACCGACTGTCGTTCCGACATGCTTATATGTATTTGTGCTCTTGTCAAGACGATAGATCTTATAACCATATACATACGGTACTTTATTCCATTTCAAGGATGCCTTCTGCATGGAAGTTGAAGTGATATGCAGATTCTTAACGGCTTCCGGTTTTTTGATGTATCGGAAATTCATATCAACATTACCGCTGATGCCGGCTACAGAGCCGGAAGATGTGTACTGCAAGTAGGAATATTTACCTTCGTAAGATGCATGCACACTGTTGGTTGCAGAATCCCATCCCGGATATTGGGCGAGCCAGATCGGGAACCGTTTTGCCAGTACATCTGCATATACATCATCTGTGAGTAAAGATTTATTTGCATAGACCATAGCGGTGTAATTATTTTTCTCTACCTCTTCACAGAAAGCAGTACAGATCGTAGTTGCGGCAGCAGGGCTTAAGTTTGCCCGTGCAAGTCTGCCGGAATGATTGATGTAGTATTCGTAGTCCATAACAACCGGAAGCTTTATGTTATAGCCTTTGATCAGCTTCATGGTGTAGTTGGCCTCTGCTCTTGCTTCGGCCGTTGTGATCGCCTGGGAATAGACATATACGCCGACATCCAGTCCTGCGGCGAGAGCACCTTCGATGTTTTCCTTATATAATGCGTCTGCTTCCAGCACACCGGATTCTGTGGTACGGAGTGCGACACGGATCAGAGCAAAATTAATTCCGTCTGCCTTGACCTTCTTCCAGTCGATATTGCCCTGCCAACGGGAGATATCAATACCATTTATAATGTCATAGCCCTTGAACTGTGCATCATGGGCATAGATGCTGGTATCAATGGAAGCCAGAGAAGGATTCTTGATGCTGTCAGATTTTTTCTGAAGCTCCTGAATTGCCTGTGGATCTTCTCCGTATTTTTTATTGATAAGGGCAATCTGTTCCTTTGTTAATGAAGAACTGTCAAATGTTCCCGTTTCTACCATTTCATCAATCTCGTCAGCATATGAAATGTTGGATGACTGGGTAGAAACTGTTGTGTACGCATATTGTGACTGTGCATAGGTCTGACCGGCGATCTTAGGTGCGCTGAAGATCGTGAGACCGGCGACAGCACTGCACAATACCGTGGTAATAAGTTTTTTCACGATAAGCAACCTCCAATTTTTATTTATCCTTAACTAATTTATAATATTTTTTTTACATATAAATGTCAATAATCTGGGGAAATTTAAGAACTATGAAAAAAACAGGTAAAAGATCAGATAAAATCTTTACCAGAAATTTGCACAAAAAAAGCATTTTTGTAGTGCCAAGTCAGTCGATGACGTGTTATAATCAACACGGTAATAAAAATGAAAGGAACATCATATGGAGAAAAAAACAAGATTTTTTGGGGCATTAGGCGGTATGTTTAAAGGACTGGTCCACCCGGCAGAATATATTAAGACAGGAAAAAGTGCAACATGGTTTTCCATCCATTTGTTGGTGATCCTTGTATGCGTGATTCTTCCGACGTTAGTATTTTATATGCCGGTCAGCAAGAGGATCGGATATAACCGCCTGGCAGATGCGATCGATGACAGAATTGCATATTTCAGTGTAAGTGAAGACGGATTTTATTGTAAGAAGCAGTATGAATTAAAACGTCCGGGAGAAGCATATATCAGAATCGATTCTACGGATTACGATACGGAATCAGATGAGATCGATGAACTTCTTGAGGTTGGACATTATAAGACGATGGTAGTGGTCAGCAATCAGGAGATTCTGCTGTACAGCGATGATTCACCGACCAGGATCAGTTGGAGCAGTGTTTATTCGCACCTGCGTTCGATCGAGAAGCGGGATGTATATGATAAGGATACATTATTAAATCTGACAAGAAAATATGATACTCCGTTATTGATCGGGATTACACTTGTGCTGGCGGTATTGCTGATATTTGTCTATTATGTTGGAACCCTGATATGGGGATTTATCATAAATGCACTCAAGCATGTATTTGGTATCAGTGATGAGATCGGCTTTTCGGATATCGTAAAGGCGTCCACACTTATCAGAACCCCGTGGTTTATAGCGGCGATCCTGATCGCAGGATTTGTATTAAAGGGACAATTTGTATTTTTGTATATTCTGTGTGTGATCATAACATTTGTCTATCTGATCACAGCAGTCAAATTATATGCAGATGAGATCCTACGGATACCGGAGAAGCCGGAAACAAAAGCGGGAGAACAGGAAGATCATGTGCCGGATGAAGAGTATTATGGAGACTGATAATAGTTTCTTAGTATAAAAACAACAAATTAGGAGGCGTTATGCGTAAAACTAAAATTATATGTACATTAGGACCATCAACAGATGATGATGATATTTTGAGAAAGCTTATGATCGAGGGAATGAATGTTGCCCGATTCAACTTTTCACATGGAGATCATGCACAGCATAAACGGAACATGGAACGTATCATGAAGTTCAGAACAGAGCTGAACCTTCCGGTTGCAACACTGCTGGATACAAAGGGACCGGAGATCCGTGTAAAAGATTTCAAAAATGGAAAGATTGAACTGAAGCCGGGGCAGACATTTACACTTACAACCGATGAGGTTGAAGGTGATGAGAAGATGGTTTCAATCACATATAAGAATCTTGTAAATGATGTAAAACCGGGAAATACGATACTGATCGATGACGGTCTGATCGAGATGACGGTAGAGCAGGTATCCGAGAATAAGATCGTCTGTCGTGTAGTAAATGGCGGTCCGGTATCCAATCACAAGGGCGTAAATGTACCACGCGTAAATCTGTCCATGCCATACATCAGTGAGCAGGATCGTGCAGATATCATATTTGGTATTGAGAATGACTTTGATTTTATTGCAGCGTCCTTTGTAAGAACGGCAGATGATGTATTGGAGATCCGTAAGATTTTAGATGAGCATGGCTGTGATAATATAAATATTATTTCCAAGATCGAGAATATGCAGGGCGTGGAAAATATCGACGAGATCATCCGTGTATCAGATGGTATCATGGTAGCACGTGGCGATATGGGTGTAGAGATTCCGTTAGAGGATGTTCCTGTAATCCAGAAAATGATCATCAAGAAGGTTTACAATGCAGACAAGCAGGTTGTAACAGCAACCCAGATGCTTGATTCCATGATCAAGAACCCAAGACCGACAAGAGCAGAGGCAACAGACGTTGCAAATGCAATCTATGATGGAACCAGCGCGATCATGCTTTCTGGTGAGACAGCCGCAGGCAAGTATCCGGTAGAAGCACTCCATACCATGATTAAGATTGCAGAACGTGCAGAAGAAGATATTGATTATACAAAACGTTTTTATGAGAGAGGAAATATCCAGAATCCGGATATCACCAGCGCAATCTCCCATGCAACCTGTACAACAGCAATCGATCTTGGCGCAGCAGCGATCGTAACCGTAACAAAATCAGGAAAAACAGCCCGCATGATTTCTAAATACAGACCGAAATGTCCGATCATCGGATGTTCACCGGTTGAAAAGGTATGTCGTCAGTTAAATCTGTCATGGGGTGTTCAGCCGCTTCTGATTGCAGAGGAGAATAATACGGATGATCTGTTTGAGCATTCTGTAGAAGCTGCGAAGAGAAATCATTACATCAAGGATGGAGAGATCGTTGTTATCACTGCCGGCGTTCCACTTGGTGTTGCCGGAACAACCAACCTGATCAAGGTACATGTTGTTGGACATATCCTTGTAAAAGGTACTTCTGTAAACGAGAAGTCGGTATGTGCTCCTTTATGTGTAGCAGAAACAGAAGAAGATCTTCAGAAAAATTACAATCCGGGAGATATTATTGTAATGAAAGAGACCAGCAATAATATCATGGAACAGTTAAAGACTGCATCTGCGATCGTGTGTGAAAAGGATGGGAAAAATTCACATGCTGCGATCGTAGGCCTCAGCCGTGATGTTCCGGTTATCATCGGAGCAAAGAATGCGACCCAGATATTAAAAACAGGTGCCATCGTTACAGTAAAAGCCAAAGATGGAGTAGTTGTTTCTTAAGTTTGTAACAAATGTAATAAATCTTAATTTTTAAAAAACACTGAAAAACAAGCAAAAACACGGGAATGCCATGTTGACAAGCATTTGAATTGTTGTTATAATGAACCAGAAATGTAACAATTTCGTAACAAATGTTTGATGACATGGCATTTCCATGTCAGGGAGGTAATAAGATGTCCAAAGGAACCAGAAAGATATCCGTTGCGGTAGTAACAGTCAGTCTGGCAGCTACAACGGCATTTGGCGTGATCAAAGCAAATAACATATATGATGATTCAACGATCGGACTCTCATCAGCGCTTGACAGATATGTAGAATCTGTTCAGCTTGAAACGGCTTCAGCCGGAGATGGAAGTACACCGACGGATGCTTCTTCTGAAACAGTTAAGACAGAAACAGCAAAGACTGAGACAAAGAAGACATCAAAAAAGAGTACCAAGAAAGAAGAAAAAACAACAGAAGCTGCGACAGAGGAAACAGAAACGGGAGCGGCAGAGAAAACCTGTAAGTATCCACAGTTTGAAGGAAAGTGTCTTACAACTGTAACGGATGAGGTTAATATCCGTGCTACAGCAAGTGCAGACGGTGAACTGGTCGGAACACTTGGAGCAAATGGTATTGCCCTTGTAAAGGAAAAAGGTGATACATGGACAAAGGTTGCATCCGGTAGCTGTGAAGGATACATAAAGAACGATTTCCTTGTATATGGTGACGAGGCAGGTGCTTATGCAGAAGAACATTGCAGCAAGTTGGCAACTGTTACAACAGAAACCTTGAATGTACGTGCCGAGGCAGATGCAGACAGTGAATGTCTTACAATGATCCCTGGTGGAGAATCATATTCAGTAATCGGTCAGGCAGATGGCTGGACAGAAGTAAAGGTTGATGATGAGACTGCCGGTTATGTAAGTTCGGATTATGTTGAAATTTCATATAATACAGTAAAGGCTATCTCGGTAGAAGAGGCTGAAGCTGCAAGAGCAGCAGAAGAGGAAGAATTGAGAAGACAACAGGAAGAACAGCAGAAGCAGCAGGAGGAAGAGCAGCAGGCAACAGAAACCCCTACGGAAGCTTCGACTGAGACTCCTACAGAAGCACCAACTGAGACACCAACAGAAGCCCCTACGGAAGCACCAACTGAGGCTCCTACAGAAGCACCTTCTGAGGATCCGGTGCCATCCAGCGGTTCAACTGGTGTAGACCTTGCAAATTATGCATTACAGTTTGTTGGTAATCCTTATGTATATGGCGGTACAAGCCTTACAAATGGTGCTGACTGTTCAGGATTTACATTATCCGTATATGCACACTTTGGAATTTCACTTCCACATTCCGCAACTGCTCAGTCTTATTACGGAACAGAAGTAAGTCTTTCAGAGCTGGAACCGGGTGATCTGTTATTCTACGGAACAGACGGAGATATCGGACATGTTGGAATCTATACAGGTGGCGGCATGATCGTACATGCAAGTACAGAAGCAACAGGAATCAAGACATCTGTATATAATTACAGAACTCCGATCAAGGCAGTCAGACTGCTTGGACAATAAAGGATAAACAGAATAGAAGAAAAGTCGGTACATGGTGAGTGAACAGGTTCTTGTTTCTCCCGGTATGTATCGGCTTTCTTTTTTTGCATTCGATGAATACAAGACTGTAAATTAAGAAAATATGGGAGATAGAAAAAAGATACATATGCATTTGTGTAGTTTTCATAAATTATATAAATTAATTGTTAATTTGACTAAAAAATGAAAAACAAACGGTTTCCTTTTGTTTAAAATGACTTGAAAAAATGGTGGTTTATGTTATAATAAGACTATCAATTCGGGGACACCCGAAAAAGAAGGAGTTGGGCAACATGAATTACATAATTAGTGGAAAAAACATCGATGTTACTGAAGGTTTAAAGAATGCAGTATATGACAAGCTGTCCAAGCTTGAGAAATATTTCGCAGAAGATGCTGTTGCACAGGTTACATTTAGTGTAGAGAAAGACAGACAGAAGATAGAAGTTACGATCCCTATGAAAGGACATATCATTCGTGCAGAACAGGTAAGTGATGATATGTATGTATCGATCGATCTTGTGCTAGAAGTAATCGAGAGACAGGTGAACAAGCATAAGAAGAAATTGATCGACAAGGAGCAGAATGCAGCATATCTCCAGAATTCATTTGTAGAAGAAGAAACAGATGAAGATGACGAGATTAAGATCGTTAGAAGCAAGAGATTTGCAGTAAAGCCTATGTATCCGGACGATGCATGCATCCAGATGGATCTGCTTGGACATAACTTCTATGTATTTAGAAATGCAGAGACAGAAGAAGTAAATGTTGTCTACAAGAGAAAGGGTAATACATACGGATTGATCGAACCAGAATTTTAATCTCGTACCTGTTGCACAGGGACAGATATTTTCAGAAGCTATAGTCTGAAGAATGTCTGCCTGAGATTTTCGGATAAAAAGAAGGGTCGCCAGACAATTAACGCTGGCGGCTCTTTTTTTGTGGTCAGATTTAAAGAATGAATGTTGATTATTCATCATCATTTCATAAATGCTTTACCAAAGCTTTTCAGATTCATTCTTGATATAAATTTCATATGATGGTATTATGTACCCTGAGTAATAAGATTTGGATATGAAACCAAGAAAACAGTTAGGAGAATAATAGAATGGGATTATTTGAAAAAGTATTTGGCACACATAGTGAGAAAGAACTGAAGAAGATCGCTCCTATTGTGGACAAGATAGAAGCACTTGATTCTGACATGCAGGCATTGTCCGATGAGGAATTAAGAGCAAAGACAGCAGAATTCAAAGAGAGACTTGCAAATGGGGAAACGCTTGATGATCTGCTGGTAGAAGCATTTGCAGTTGTAAGAGAGGCTGCATACAGAGTGCTTGGCATCAAGCATTATAGAGTACAGTTGATCGGTGGTGTTGTATTACATCAGGGACGTATCGCCGAGATGAGAACCGGTGAAGGTAAGACCCTTGTATCTACACTTCCTGTATACTTAAACGCACTGGAAGGCAAAGGTGTTCAGGTCGTAACAGTCAACGATTATCTGGCAAAGCGTGATGCTGAATGGATGGGTAAGGTTCATGAGTTCCTTGGACTTACAGTTGGTATTATTTTGAATTCATCTACAAATGATGAAAGACGTGACGCATATGCATGTGACATTACTTATGTAACAAATAACGAACTCGGTTTCGATTACTTAAGAGATAACATGGTTATCTATAAAGAAAAGCTTGTGTTAAGAGGACTTCATTATTGTGTAATCGACGAGGTCGACTCTGTATTGATCGATGAGGCGAGAACACCTCTGATCATTTCAGGACAGAGCGGCAAATCGACAGAGCTTTATAAGATGTGCGATTACCTTGCAAGACGTATGAAGCGTGGTGAAGGTGATGGCGAGATCTCCAAGATGGATATGCTGATGAATACAGCAATTGAGGAAGACGGAGATTTCCTTGTAAATGAAAAAGACAAATACGTTATGCTGACAGCAAACGGTGTGAAGGAAGTAGAGCAGTTCTTCCATATCGAGAACCTGTCCGATCCTGAGAATATCGAGATCCAGCATAACATAATTCTTGCACTTCGTGCACATAACCTGATGTTCCGTGACCGTGATTATGTTGTAAAGGATGACGAGGTTCTGATCGTTGATGAATTTACAGGACGTATCATGCCGGGCCGTCGTTTCTCAGACGGATTGCATCAGGCGATCGAAGCAAAGGAAAATGTAAAGGTTAAGAGAGAGTCCAAGACACTTGCTACGATCACATTCCAGAACTTCTTTAATATGTTTGAGAAGAAAGCAGGTATGACAGGTACAGCAAGTACAGAGGAAGAAGAATTCAGAGAGATCTATGGTATGGATGTTGTAGAGATCCCAACCAACCTTCCGGTACAGAGAATTGACCACCCGGATTCTATCTTTAAGACAAAGAAAGAGAAATTAAACGCTATTGTTGAGCAGATCAATGAGAGTTACAGAAAAGGACAGCCTGTTCTGGTTGGTACGATCAATATTGATGCATCTGAGGAACTCAGCCACATGCTCAGCAAGAAAAAAATTCCACATAAGGTATTAAATGCAAAGTTCCATGAGCTTGAGGCAGAGATCGTTGCAGAAGCAGGTCAGAAGAATGCAGTTACGATCGCAACGAACATGGCTGGTCGTGGTACGGATATTAAGCTTGGCGAGGGCGTTGCTGAACTTGGCGGACTTCGTATCATTGGTACAGAACGTCATGAGTCCAGACGAATCGATAATCAGCTCCGTGGACGTTCCGGTCGTCAGGGCGATCCCGGAGAATCCAAATTTTATATTTCACTGGAAGATGACCTGATGAGATTGTTTGGTTCTGAGAGAGTTATGAGCCTTTATGATACATTGAAGATCCCGGAGGGCGAAGAGATCCAGCATAAGACAATCTCGAACTTCGTAGAGAAGGCCCAGAAGAAGATCGAAAGCAACAACTTCGCGATCAGAAAGAATCTGTTAGAGTATGACCGTGTAAATAATGAACAGAGAGAGATCATGTATAAGGAGCGCCGGAGAGTCTTAGACGGTGAAGATATGCATGAAGTTATCCTGAAGATGCTCAAGGATGATATCAATGCATGTGTAGATACTGTATGCTCATCAGAAGCTGCACCAGAAGAGTGGAATATTGTAGAGCTTGACAATATGATCCGTGAGATCATTCCATTTACAGAACCAATCGCACTTACTGAGCATGAGATCAAAAAGGGTGACACAGAAGAACTCAAAGAGAGACTGTATAATGAGGCTGTGGAACTCTACCATGAGAAAGAAAAAGAATTCCCAAGTCCGGAAGATATGCGTGAGATCGAGCGTATTATCCTTCTGAAGGTAATTGATAGAAAATGGACTGACCATATCGACGATATGGAACAGTTAAAGCAGGGCATCGGACTTCAGTCACTGGGTCAGAGAGATCCTGTTGTAGAATATAAGTTTGCCGGTTATGACATGTTCAATGAAATGACAAGAGCAATTCAGGAGGATACAGTAAAACTGCTTCTTCGTGTTAAGGTTGAACAGAAGGTTGAACGTGAGGAAGTAAATAAAGTTACAGGAACAAACAAGGATGATACTGTATCCAGAGGGCCTGTAAAGAAAGCAAAAAAAATCGGAAGAAATGATCTGTGCCCATGTGGCAGCGGTAAGAAATATAAGAACTGCTGCGGACGGAACGAATAGAAATAATGTGTTGCGGATGCAACCGATAAAGTAGGTGAGAAATTAATGATAGAGACAGACCAGTTTAAGTTCACACTGAATCAGTACAGACAACCATTAATGGAAGTAAGGGATTCACTTTGACATCGCTGGCAGAAAAGACAGCATAGGAAAATTACAATATGAGATGGAACAGCCGGGCTTCTGGGATGATGTAGCAAAGTCAACCAGTGTTTCCAGACAGTTAAAGAAGCTGCAGGATTCGCTGGAGGAATATCAGAAGCTGGAACAGGATTTTTCAGATATTGAAACCCTGATTCAGATGGCGGAAGAAGAGGGCGATTCCTCTATGATAGAGGAAATCGGTGAGATGCTGACAGCATTTCAGAAGGAATTCGAAAATTACAGGATCAGTCTTCTGCTGTCGGATGAGTTTGATGGTTACGATGCCGTTATGACGCTTCATGCAGGAGCCGGCGGGACAGAGTCCTGTGACTGGACATCGATGTTATACAGAATGTATACCAGATGGGCGGAAAAGCACGGTTTTAAGGTGGAAGTGCTTGACTATCTGGAAGGTGATGAGGCTGGCATTAAGTCGGTTACGATACAGATCAGTGGACAGAATGCTTATGGATATCTGAAATCAGAAAAAGGAGTACATCGTCTGGTTCGTATTTCACCGTTCAATGCAGCAGGCAAGCGGCAGACTTCATTTGCTTCCTGCGATGTGATACCGGAGATAGAGGAAGACCTGGAAGTGGATATCAATGAAGATGATCTCCGGATCGATACTTACAGATCGAGCGGAGCCGGTGGACAGCACATCAATAAGACATCATCGGCGGTTCGTATCACGCACATTCCGACCGGTATCGTAGTACAATGCCAGAATGAGCGTTCACAGCATATGAATAAGGATAAGGCTATGCAGATGCTGAAGTCTAAGCTGTATCTGATCAAGAAACAGGAGAATTTGGATAAGATTTCGGATATTCGGGGTGAGATACTGGAGAATGGATTTGGAAGCCAGATTCGGTCTTATGTTATGCAGCCGTATACGATGGTGAAGGATCACCGGACAGGTGAAGAAAGCGGAAATGTTGCCGCAGTTTTAGATGGAGAACTCGACGGATTTATGAATGCATATTTAAAATGGTGCAGCCGGAGTGAGTCGTAATATACAAAAAAGAATGCAAAAAGGAGAGACACCCACATGGTAAATATAGCAGTATTAGGTTATGGTACAGTTGGTTCAGGCGTGGTTGAAGTAATCAATACAAATCACGAGATCATTAATAAGAGAGCGGGAGAAGAGATTAACATCAAGTATGTTCTTGATCTGAGAGATTTCCCGGGAGATCCTGTACAGCAGATACTGACACATGACTTCAATGACATCTTAAACGATGATGAAGTAAAGGTTGTTGTCGAAGTAATGGGAGGAATCAATCCTGCCTATACATTTGTAAAACAGTGCCTTGCAGCAGGCAAAAGTGTAGCAACATCCAATAAGGAACTGGTAGCTTCTCACGGACCGGAATTACTTGCGATCGCAAAAGAGAACAATGTGAATTTCTTATTTGAGGCATCTGTTGGCGGTGGTATTCCGATCATCCGTCCATTAAATACCTCTATCACAGCAGATGAAGTAACAGAGATCACAGGTATCTTAAACGGAACAACAAATTATATCCTGACCAAGATGGATCAGGAAGGTGCATCTTATGATGAAGTGCTGAAGCAGGCACAGGATCTGGGATATGCAGAAAGAAATCCGGAAGCAGACGTAGAAGGTGGAGATGCGTGTAGAAAGATCGCTATCCTGACTTCTATCGTATATGGAAAACATCTGGATTACACTAAGATCCATACAGAAGGAATCACAAAGATCTCAACAGAAGATTTCAAATATGCAGATGCACTTGGCGTATCGATCAAATTAGTAGGTACGACTAAAAAGGAAGGAGATACCTTATACTCCTTCGTTGCACCTATGATGCTGGACGAGAACCATCCATTATCCGGTATCCATGATGTATTCAATGGCATATTTGTACATGGAAATGTTGTAGATGATATCATGTTCTATGGAAGAGGAGCCGGAAAGCTTCCAACAGCAAGTGCTGTAGTATCAGATGTAGTTGACTGTGTTAAGCATAAGGGTAAAAATGTTATGACAATCTGGAGTTCAGTAAAGCAGGAACTTGGTGATACATTTGACGAGACAAGAAAGTTCTTTGTAAGAATTAAGGGCGATGATGTCCAGGCAGCTAAGGCAGCATTTGGTGAAGGACAGGTTGTTAAGGTTGATGGAATTAACGGAGAGTTCGGATTTGTTACAGAACCTATGACAGAGAGAGCATTTGAAGATGCTAAGGATAAGGTTTCTGTTATAAGCAGAATCAGAATAGATGATACTAAATTACAGTAATAATATAAGGGAGAAAAGTAATGGTTAAAGTAGTTAAATTTGGTGGAAG
>ENA-OOSB01000460-OOSB01000460.1-human-gut-metagenome-genome-assembly--contig:-NODE-460-length-18710-cov-3.882659_pt1 | contig 18710 bp, 9 predicted proteins | sample MGYA00241173_ERZ501204 | MGnify/ENA primary metagenome ERZ501204 (study PRJEB25962, sample SAMEA1965384) | human gut metagenome | biome: human gut; feature: human-associated habitat; material: faeces...
CCTTTTTGCACAAATGGCCAGTAAGTCGGCTTCTTTATTAACAAAAGTAAAAGATGGACGGTTGGTCATAGACAAAGTTAAAGATAAATATCTGATGTATTGGGGTGAGTATGCTGTTTATGCGGCTGTTTCAGATAATCTGACAGACTGGTATCCTGTATTGGATGAGCGTGGAGAACTGAAAAAAATTGCTGAGCCTCGTAAGGGATATTTTGACAGCCAAATGACAGAATGTGGGCCTCCGGCGCTACGTACTAATAAGGGTATCGTATTGCTTTATAACGGGAAAAACGACTGGGGAATTAAAGGTGATACAGCATATCATGCTGGTTCTTATTGTGGAGGGCAATTGTTGATATCAAACGACAATCCTTATAAAGTCATTGGGCGTTTGGACGAACCTTTTTTTGTCCCTGAAGCTTCATTTGAGAGAAGTGGACAATATATTCATGGGACGGTATTTCTAGAAGGTTTAGTGTATTATAACCAAAAATTTTATTTATATTATGGCTGTGCTGATTCACGGGTTGGTGTGGCTGTTTGGGCAAATCCTTCTGATATAAATTTTAAATAGCGGATATTATGGATAAGAATTTATTGGAGCGATTATTATTGATTTTTGCGTTGTTTTTAGTTTCATCTACATTATTGGCGCAAGTTACGCTTTCTCATAAAGGGATAGGGAATGATGTGTTTACATTGTTTGATGGACAAAAGTGCGCTTCTTTGTATTATGATACAGACGATTATTTAGTAGTAAAAAAAACATCGGAGTTGTTTGCTAATGATTTTAAATTGGTAACGGGAAAAAAATTATCTTACGGCTCGGATTCGAAGTTGTTGGTTGATTATTGTATAATTGTCGGTACCTTAGGTCATAGCAAAGTAATAGATGAGATGATGGCTGAAGGAAAGCTAGAAACTATGGGGCTTAAAGGTCGCTGGGAAAGCTATGTCGTGCAGTTGGTAAAAGAACCATTGGATGGTGTAAAACAAGCATTGGTAATTGCAGGAAGTGACCGTCGAGGTACGGCGTACGGATTATTGTCCGTGTCACGCGCTATTGGGGTATCACCTTGGTATTGGTGGATTGATGCTCCTGTAAAGAAGCAGAACAGACTTTACTTGAAAGTAAAAAAAATGCTTTCAAGGGAACCATCTGTAAAATATAGAGGCATTTTTATCAATGATGAGGATTGGGGATTATATCGCTGGGCTAAATTGAATTTTGAAAAGGAACGTGGTAATTTTGGTCCTAAGACCTATGCCAAAGTGTGTGAACTGCTATTGCGTTTGCAAGCTAATTATTTGTGCCCCGCAATGCATGATGCATCTACTGCTTTTCATCGTTTGCCTGAAAACAGATTGGTAGCTGATAGTTTTGCTATTGTGATGGGATCCTCACATTGCGAGCCATTATTGTTCAATACCGCTAGCGAATGGGATCGAAAAACAATGGGAGAATGGGATTATGTAGATAATCGTCGGGGCGTAGATAGTGTACTAAAGAAGCGAGTAGAGGTTTGTGCACCCTTTGAAAATGTGTATACCTTGGCTTTACGCGGTTTGCATGATAAAGCAATGAAGGCTAGTAATGATATGTCTGCTCGTAAAGATATGTTGCAGGAGGCTTTGATGAATCAACGCCAAATGTTGTCGGATGTCATAGGAAAGCCTGTTGAAGACATACCGCAAGCTTTTACACCATATAAAGAAGTACTAGATGTGTATGATGAAGGGTTAGATTTACCTGATGACGTGACTATCATTTGGCCTGATGATAATTATGGCTATATGAAAAGATTAAGTAGTCCGAAGGAGCAAAAACGATTGGGACATTCAGGTGTCTATTATCATTCGTCTTATTTAGGAAAACCACATGACCACTTATGGATGAACACGACTTCTCCTACACTGATGTATGAGGAATTGCGAAAAGCTTATGACATGACTGCTGACCGTATTTGGCTATTGAATGCGGGTGATATTAAATCTTGTGAGTTTGCTGTTGATTTTTTCTTAACTATGGCTTTTGACATTGACTCGTTTAGTTTTGAGCGAGCTGCTACTTACCGGACTGAATGGTTGTGTGGATTGATAGGAAATGAATATAAAAAAGAATATTTAGACTTATGGAACACCTTTTATAAATTGTCATTTGCTCGTCGGCCGGAGTTTATGGGTTGGGGATATCAGTGGGCTACAGACAAATATGGACGTGAGCGTAATACAGATACAGATTTTTCGTTGACTAATTATCGTGAAGTTGAACGCCGTTTAGCAGATTATTATCGTATAGGTTCAATTGTCGAAGATATTTATCAAAAACTCCTAGAAGAAAAGAAAGCTTGTTTTTATCAAGTTGCATATTATCCAATAAAGGGGTGCGAATTGTTGAATCGTATGATTTTAGATGGGCAGCGTAATCGTTGGTATGCTATTCAGCAGAGAGCCGCTACAGACAGGTTAGCACGTGCTGTGAAAAATTGTTACGACAGTTTGGATGTTATCACAAATGGTTATAATAGTCTGTTAAACGGAAAATGGAATCATGTGATGACGATGAGGCAGGGATTTGCAGCAGCTTATTTTGAGCTTCCCAAATTGCGTACGACAGAGCTTTCTGTTGATTCATCTTTAGGAGTTATGGCTGAACAGGAAGATATTTTAAAGGGGCAAAAAAGCTTTCATTCTTTACCATGTTTTAGTTGCTTCTTGCCAAATGTCTCTTATTATGTGGATGTTTTTAATAAAGGAACTAAAGAATTAAGGTGGAAGGCTGTAGTTTCTGATGAATGGATTCTATTGGATAGATGTAAGGGGAAAACTGTTATGGAGGATCGGATGGAAGTGTCTATTGATTGGACAAAAGCTCCAGTTGGAGAGCGTGTTTTAGGCTCGATAAATATTATGGCTGAAAATGGAGAGAAGGAAAGAGTATGGGTTTCTGTCTTCAATCCAGCTTCTCCTTTAAAGTCGGAATTGGATACACTTTATGTAGAAACGAATGGGTATGTATCTATTGAAGCAACTGGTTATCACCGGAAAGTAGAAGACGATTTTATAAAAATGCGTATAATTCCCAATTTAGGCGTCGAGAATACAGCTATTCAGTTGGGTAATCCGATTGCCCCAGCCCAACGTACAGCAGGGAGGAATACCCCACGTCTGGAATATGATTTCTATACTTTTGAACAAGGTTCTGTTGATGTGTATACTTATGTATTACCTACGTTTGTGACTAGTACAGACCGGGGTTACGCTGGACATGAAGCTACGAATATTGAAACAAAGTATGGTGTCTGTATAGATGAAGGTCCTGTGATGAATCCTTCTACTTCCTCATTTGAATATGCTCAAATTTGGTATGAGAGTGTACTGAAAAACTGTCGTATTAATAAAACTACACTTCATGTAGATAAACCAGGAAAACATACCATAAAGATTATTTGTGGTGATGCTGGTACGGTTCTTCAAAAAATAGTATTAGACTTTGGGGGATTGAAACGTTCATATTATGGACCGCTACCTACAAAGAAATAATATACAATACTTAATTATGGATTTAAGTCACAAATAAAACTGATTGTTCAGGACTATTTGTGACTTATATTACTTTTAGAAAATAATGAGTCGGCTATTTGTTTTTGTCATTTGTGCGGGGATGCTTGTTGTATCAAATTATATGAAAGCTGGAGGACATGATATTAAAGTTCTACAGCTGAATTTGTGGAATGGATTATCAAAAGTGCCTGGAGGTTATCAAGGATTTGTTGAGATGTTGGACCAAATAGATCCTGATGTTGTTTTACTTTGTGAAATTAATGGGGGGCAAGAGTTTATTAATCGGCTGATTGGAGAAATGCAGACACGTCATAAAAAGTATTACGGTGAAACTTTCGATTTATCTGTGGGAGTATTAACTAAATTCAAGCCGGATAGTGTAATAACCTGTTGTATGGTTCCAGGTAATGAAGAGAGAGCAATGGTAAAATTGTTGCTTACTATTGCTAATCATCAGGTTGTCTTTTATTCTTGTCATTTGGATTATAGGCATTATGCATGTTATCTTCCTCGCGGTTATAATGGAAAGACATGGGAAAAGATTGATCAGCCTATAATAGATGAACAGATTATTTTGCAAGCTAATCGTTTGGCTTATCGTGACGAATCAATAAAAGCTTTTTTGGAAGAAGCCCGGAAAGATATTATGTTGGGGCGGTCTGTTGTTATTGGAGGGGACTTCAATGAGCCTTCACATTTAGACTGGCAGTCAGACACGAAAGACTTGTGGGATCACAATGGGGCAATAGTCAATTGGGATTGTTCGCTTATGTTACAACGGGCAGGCTTTAAGGATATTTATCGTGAAAAATATCCCGATCCTGTTTTGTATCCAGGATTTACTTTTCCTGCCGGGAATCATTGGGCTGAACACACTCGATTAGGAACTTTAGCATGGGCTCCTGAGGCGGACGAACGTGATCGGATTGATTTTATCTATTATTATTCTTTGGCACATCTCTTATCTGTAAGAAAGTGTGTAGTTGTTGGTCCGATAGAGACAGTATTTCGTGGTAAAATTGTAAAGAGTCATTCGTGTGATGATATTTTTACACCTCGGGGTATATGGCCTAGTGATCATAAAGGAAATCTTGTAATATTTACATTGTCAAAGAATTAACGTTCACTTTTTTGAGGCAGTTATGGTAGAGGACTATCTGACATGTTTAAAGCTTGTTGATGAGCTTTCCCATTATGTGAAAGTGGGTATTTAGATGATTTTGAGATGTTTGTGGTATTTGTTGGCATGATTATTTCTTTAGGGGCTGGAGGATTCTTGTAATTTTGTTCCATTAATATTAATCGTTTTATACCATGAAATGGAAATTCCTATTTCTATTTGGGATATTATATTGGGGCTTTGTTACTTTACAAGCTCAGACAATGATGCGTAATGTGGCTTACGAAGATGAACATATTCGTTTTACGGTTATTTCTTCCGGGGTAATTCGTATGGAGTATGCGCAAGACGGTCATTTTGTTGATGAAAAGTCTCAAATAGCAATTAATCGTTTTTATCCCGTAGTCGATTATCGGTTGAAGACGAAAGGTAATTGGATTGAATTGACGACTTCTAAAATGAAAGTACGATATCGAAAAAATAGCGGTGCTTTCACTGAGCGTAATTTGATGATAACATCAGAAAATGTGTTTCCTTCTTTCATATGGATACCTGGGCAGAACCAACATGGCAATTTGAGAGGTACGTATCGAACATTGGATGGAATGGATGGTAATATACAGACTCAAACATGGGTCACAGGTTTGCAACGGGGTGATAGTCTTGTTCTGGAAGATGGGCTGTTGGCTACAGATGGTTGGACATTTATTGATGACTCGTATAGTTATCTTTTCAACAACGATGAAGGTTGGGAATGGGTAAAGGAGCGCTCTTCAGTGTATAAGCAAGATTGGTATTTTATGGCTTATGGACATGATTATAAATCTGCATTGAAAGATTATACACTTTTTGCTGGTAAGATGCCTCTTCCGCCACGTTATGCTTTCGGATATTGGTGGTCGCGTTATTGGCCTTATTCAGATAAGGAATTTCGTCAATTGATAAATAATTTTCACACTTATAATATACCTTTAGATGTGTTAGTTATTGATATGGACTGGCATTATACAGAGGAGGGGAAAGGAGGATGGACAGGCTGGACATGGAATCGGAATTTATTCCCATGTCCGGATTTATTTTTACAGTATCTTAAACAACAAAAGCTAAAAGTTACGCTTAATCTACATCCTGCTGGTGGAGTGGCTGCCTATGAGAAAAAATATTCGGAAGTGGCTGGCGATATGGGTGTTGATACTATTAGTAGGCAAATTATTCCATGGATTAGTTCTGATAAACGTTTTATGAATAGTGTTTTTGATCATATATTAGAACCTATGGAAAAAGCCGGCGTTGATTTTTGGTGGTTAGACTGGCAGCAAAATCTGTTTGATACAAAACTGAAGAGGTTGAATAATATATGGTGGATTAATTATGCTTTTTTTAGTCGTATGGAACGGGTAAGGGATACTCGTCCTTTACTTTATCATCGATGGGGTGGTTTGGGTAACCACCGTTACCAGGTGGGGTTTTCTGGCGATGCGGTCATTTCTTGGCGGTCACTCTCTTATCAGCCTTATTTTAATACTACCGCTTCTAATGTACTTTATGGTTATTGGAGTCATGATTTGGGAGGACATATCGGTAGTCAGATTGATCCGGAAATGTACATCCGTTGGCTTCAGTTTGGGGCTTTTAGTCCGATTATGCGCACTCACTCTCAAAAGAGTGCGGGACTGAATAAAGAACCTTGGGCGTTCACTCGTGAATATGGAGACATTATTCGCCAAACTATTCGTTGGCGTTATGTGATGGCTCCTTATATTTATACGATGGCTCGTAAGGGATATGATGAGGGAATTTCTCTTTGTCGTCCTCTATATTATGATTATCCTGAATTATCTGCATCCTATCGCGTTCGAAATGAATATTTTTGGGGTGATGCCATGCTGGTATCTCCAGCAACAGATCCGATGACAGATGGTTTTCTGAAGGTAAGTACATGGTTACCTCAAGGCGACTGGTATGAATGGAGTACAGGTAGTCAATTGATTGGAGGCAGGGTTGTAGAACGTCTCTTTTCCCTCGATGAATATCCTGTTTATGTCAAGGCTGGTTCTATTCTTCCGTTTTATGATAATGACGTGATGAATCTGGCATCAAATAATGAAACAATTGTGGTGACGGTTTTTCCTGGTGGGCATGGTGTGTCGACTTTTGATTTTTATGAAGATAATGGGAATGATAAGAATTACGCATCAGAATATGCTGTTACTCGTTTGCAATCCTATAGGGAAGGGAATCGGCATTTGATAGTTATCGGTAGTCGCAAGGGTTCGTATGAAGGTATGCCTGTCTCTCGTTCATTTAAAGTGAAAATTCTGTCTTCTCCTCTGCCTGTTCGAGTTTGTGTTGATGGTGAGCCTGTTTCCTATGTCTATCAAGGAGACGATTTTTCATTGGTGATCGATTTGCCCTCTTCTCTTTGTGATAAAGATAGAGTTGTGGAAATTGTTTATAAGAGTGAGGTTCCGAATTTGGATGGGTTGTCAGGAATAGTGCGCCGGATGGCAAAAACGTTGGAGGATTTGAAATATCGCGATTCTTATATTTGTCTCAAAGAGGAATTAGGTAAAATGGGCAGTCTGAGTGAGGCCGTTATGTATTGTCCGCAAGCGTTGGATAGTTTGGTCGCTGATTTCTGGGACAGATGGAGTGATTTACCTCAGGTGTTGTTGCGGCAAGGGTTGAAAAGTGAAGATCGTAGTTGGTTTTTGAAGTCGGTTGGCTATTCAAATTAAAAGTATCTATTCTTGTTGTGTCAATAATGTTTAATCTGTTATTCGTATAAATATAGTGAATCATGAATAAAATTATTGTACTTTTTTTGATTGTGCTGCTTGGTCGTACGGAGATGTCGGCCCAGTGGAAACCCGTTGGGGATCGGATTCAAACGCAGTGGGCTGCCAACGTAGAAGTAGACAACGTCTTGCCTGAATATCCACGTCCTATAATGGAGCGGAAAGAATGGATGAATTTAAATGGTTTATGGGATTATGCTGTAGTACCTTTGGGTAATTCTTTTCCATTAAACTATGATGGTCAGATCTTGGTTCCATTTGCAATTGAGTCCAGTTTATCTGGCGTTGGCAAACTGTTGGATTATGATAGTGCGCTTTGGTATCAACGTCATTTTGAGATTCCTTCCGACTGGAAAGGAAAACGGATTTTGCTTCATTTTGGTGCGGTAGATTGGAAAACTGATGTATGGGTCAATGGTATAAAGGTAGGAACGCATATTGGAGGTTTTACTCCCTTTAGTTTTGATGTTACCGCTGCTCTTCGTCGTGGCAGCAATAGAGTTACGGTGAAGGTGTGGGATCCTACAGATTTAGGGTATCAACCGCGTGGAAAACAGTCATTGAATCCTCATGGCATTTGGTACACTCCTGTTAGCGGCATTTGGCAGACGGTTTGGTTGGAGCCTGTTTCACAGCAGTTTATATCATCCATTCGAATAATGCCGGATATCGACCGCAATCTCCTTTCCTTTGATGTGAGTACTAATACGCCACAGGAAGTGGACCGTTTGGAAGCTGTTATATCTACTGGTGGTGAACAAGTGGCTTTTGGAGCTGCTTTGCCTGGTGTGCCAATAGAAGTCGCTATGCCTATCGATGTGCAGCTTTGGAGTCCGGATCATCCATTTTTGTATGATGTCGAGATTAGTCTTTATGCACATGGAAGGTTGGTAGATTGTGTGAAAAGTTATGCGGCTATGCGTAAGTATTCGACGCGACGCGATGCCGACGGTATTATGCGTCTGCAGCTGAATAATCGCGATTTGTTCCAATTCGGTCCTTTGGACCAAGGCTGGTGGCCCGACGGACTTTACACGGCTCCTACTGATGAGGCGATGTTATACGACCTTCGCAAGACCAAGGACTTTGGTTTCAATATGATACGTAAACATGTAAAAGTGGAGCCTGCCCGTTGGTATACCTATTGCGATCGTCTGGGAATTATCGTTTGGCAAGATATGCCTAATGGGGATCGGAGCCCGGAATGGCAGTCGACTCAATATTTTGATGGGCGAGACGTTACTCGTACAGCTGAATCTGAGGCCAACTATCGTAGGGAATGGAAAGATATTATTGACTGTTTGTATTCTTATCCTTGCATAGGAGTTTGGGTCCCATTTAATGAGGCTTGGGGACAGTTCAAAACAACTGAGATTGTCGCTTGGACCAAACAATATGATCCTTCGCGTTTGGTCAATCCGGCCAGTGGAGGAAATCATTATGCTTGTGGCGACTTGTTGGATTTGCATAACTATCCAGCTCCTAAGCTTTATCTCTATGACGCTCAGCGTCCTACGGTGCTTGGTGAATATGGTGGAATCGGCTTGGCTGTGGAAGGGCATACGTGGGAAACTAAGCGGAATTGGGGTTACGTTCAATTTAAAAATTCCGAGGAAGCTACTGTAGAGTATATCAAATATGCACGTCAATTGTTGAACCTGTCAAAACATGGTTTTTCTGCGGCTGTTTATACTCAGACTACCGATGTGGAAGTGGAAATAAATGGTTTGATGACCTATGACCGTAAGGTGGTTAAATTGAACGAAACCGAAATTCGTAAGATAAACGAGAAAATTATTCATTCACTTGACAAAAAGTAATAAGGCTTTTTAAATAGTTGCGCATTAAATAATTTATGTCAACTTATGTTGTTTACTACACCATTTTCTCATCCCATAAAAATTCCGTTTAGAAGCCTCTGTTTGGAACATAAATTCCTTTTTTTAGGATTTTTGTGGCATTCCTATTCTTTAATTAGCCTTAATTTCGCAAAGCAGAAAGTCGAAAATGGAGTTTTTGATTCTATAAAATACTAATGTTAATTTTAATATTATGAGACAAAAGATTTTGAGTGTTTCTTTGACTCGGAAGGGCTACTTGTTGCTGTTTCTTCTGATGTCAGCAGTGTTTGTTCAGGCCCAGTCTTTCCGAGATGTTTCAGGTTTGATAAAAGATGTGAAGGGCGAACCCGTCATTGGTGTCAACGTGACGGTGAAGGGGGATGCCTCTTTAGGTGCTATATCCGATATTGACGGTCGCTACCATCTTCGGCTTCCCCAAAAGAAGTTGATCCTTGTGTTTTCTTTCATCGGGTATAAGACAATAGAGCATGTGTTGGATGCCAATGCGAGAACATTGGATGTGACGATGAGTGAAGATAATGAAATGTTGGATGAAGTGGTGGTAGTAGGATATGGTACAATGAAGAAAAGCGACCTGACCGGCTCCGTATCCCACATAGGTAATGAACTGACACAGAATAGGGTGGCTACGAATGCAATGGACTTCTTGTCAGGTAGTATTGCTGGTGTAAACCTGACTCCTTCTACAGATGCGGCTGGTGGCGGTAGCTTGTTGATTCGTGGTAAGCAGTCATTGAAGGCTAGCAGCTCGCCTTTGATCGTTTTGGATGGCGTCATTTTCTATGGCAATGTTGACGATATCAATCCTAATGATATTGAGAGCATAGACGTCTTGAAGGATGCCAGTTCTACGGCAATTTATGGTGCTAAAGGTTCGGCTGGTGTAGTAATGATTAATACTAAACGTGGTAAGCTGGGCAAACCTATTATCAATCTCAGTACAAAAATCGGTATGTCGCAAGCTACTTTCACGCCTGAGATGCCTACCCCCGAACAGTACATTCAACGCCGAATGGATTATTGGAAAACGCAAGAGTATTTTAAACCTAGTAGCTCACAGATGGGGGCCGGTTATTATGACAATCCTTATGATCTTCCTGAGGGAGTAACTCAAGAACAATGGGCTGCTTATGATTCTTCGTTTTCTGGCGACTATGTTGGAACATGGATGACTCGTTTGGGCTTCGATCCTTTGGAAATTGAGAACTATAAAGCCGGCCGCATAACAGATTGGATGGATCTTGTGTTGCAAAATGGACTTCGTCAAGATTATAACGCTTCAGTTTCGGGCAAGAATGATCGTACTAATTATTATTTCTCTTTGGGTTATACAAACAATGACGGCATTAAAGTTGGAGATTATTTTCAGGCTGTTCGTGCACGTCTCAATTTGGATACAGAAATTACGAAATGGCTGAATGTGGGCTTAAATGCTCAGTTTGCTAATAAAGATTATAGCGGTATTTCTGCTGACGTTAGTGCGGCCAAGGCCATGAGCCCATTTGGGAATATGTGGGAGGAGGACGGGTCTATTAAAGTTAGACCGGCTAATGACAATCGTACTTCTAATCCGTTACTTGCTCATACGGTCGATAGTAAAATGGACAAGAGACAGACGTTTGTATCGAGTGTATATGGTAAAGTAAAACTTCCTTGGGGCTTTTCTTGGCAAACGACATTTAATGCTCGTTTTGGTTGGCAGAAGGATTATTATTTTGATTCCGATATCAAACCAGGCGTAGTTGCTGGCGGACAAGCAAAGCGTCGTGAGTTTTCTGATTATGAATGGAGCGTGGATAATATGTTGAAATGGAATCGTACATTTGCAGATATTCATAAATTGGATTTTACTTTTGTCTATACGGTTGAGAAATATCAGTCTTGGGCTACGCAAGGGAATAATGAAGGCTTCCAACCGAATGGTAATTTGATTTATCATGCTATTCAATCTGGTATTACTCCTACCGTGACTTCTACAGACGAAATGCAGACAGGTAACGGTTTGTTATGGCGTTTAAATTATTCTTTGATGGATCGTTATCTTCTGACAGCTGCTGTGCGTCGTGATGGTTTCTCGGCATTTGGCCAGAATGACCCATTCGGAGTTTTTCCTTCAGTAGCTTTGGCTTGGCGTTTGAGTGAAGAGAACTTCTTGAAGGGTGCAGAATGGCTGGACAACCTGAAGCTTCGTTTTTCTTGGGGGCAGACTGGTAATCGTGATATTGGCCGTTATGCCGCTTTTTCACGATTGACTATTACAAATGCAATCATGAATGGGGTAAACTATAAAGCTGTTTATCCGTCAAGTTTGGCCAATCGTAATTTGAAGTGGGAAACGACCACAGGCCGTAATCTTGGTTTGGATTTTGGTGTACTTAATAATCGTATTACTGGTACGATTGATGCCTATTGGAATAAAACTACGGATTTGTTAATGGATCGAGCTATGCCTGCCATTTCCGGTTATGGAAGCATTGCTTCTAATTTGGGACAAATAAATAATAAAGGCATTGAGGTCACAATTACAACGAATAATGTAAATATTCCGAATAAGGTTCGTTGGAATACATCGTTTATTTATTCTACAAATAAAAATGAGATTAAACATTTGTATGGCAATATGATTGATGTATTGGATGCCGAAGGGAATGTGATTGGGCAGCGTGAGGATGATGATGTGCAGAATGGTTGGTATATCGGTCATGGAATTGATGATATTTACGACTACAAATATATAGGTATCTGGCAATTGGGTGAAGAGCTTGAAGCTGATAAATATGGTAAACAGCCGGGTGATCCCAAGTTAGAGGATGTGAATAATGATGGAGTAATCAATGAAGACGACAAGCAATGGTTGGGTTCGAAGATACCTACTCATCGCCTTAGCATTACTAGTGACTTGAATTTGTGGAATTGCGTTGACTTCGCTTTCACCTTACGTGGTGAGTTTGGTTGGAAGGATATTGATAACCTGGCTCGAAATGAAGACAATCGTTTCTTTAACACGTCAAATTCAGTATGGACAGAGTATTGGACTCCTTGGAGTCCTAGTACGGAATATGCTCGTCTAGGAGCTGACTGCAGTAATCCAACGGTAAACATTTATAAAAAACGTAATTATTTGAAGATGCAGAATCTGTCGTTGGCATATACGTTCCCTAAAAGTTTAGTTCGAAAAATTCAGGTAGAAAATCTTCGTGTAAGTGTTAATGTAGACAATGCGTTTACCATTTCGGGCTGGCGTTCTTCAGACCCCGTAATGAAGGCGATTTCTCCACGAATCTATACATTTGGTGTAAATCTGACGTTGTAATTCTTAGCTGATTAATTAATCATTATACAAATTGAAAAAGATGAAAACTAAAAAATACATAGTAAAAGGCATAGCCGTTTGTCTGATGGCTGCTGGTTTGTCTGGGTGTGTGGATTTGACTCCCCAACCGATGTCCTTTTTAACTCCAGAAAATACATTTGTCGACCGCGATGGTTTGGAAACAATGCTTCGCTTGTGTCGTAAACAGCTGAATTTTGAGTGGTTCGGTGATGCCTTTAATTCCGGGAATTGTGAAACTTTTGCGGTATATGAATATGCTTGGTCAGATTTGGCTGTGATGGGAGGACCTGAAACGAAAGAGATTCATAATATGGTGACACAGCTTACTCCGACGACGAACATGTATCTGCATCTGCGTTATTGGGTATTTGGTTGGAATGGCATTAAATATGCCAATACCATTATTACTCGTACGCCAGAGGCTTCTGGTATGGCATCTGAAGAGGATCGTAATGCTGTGTTGGCTGAAGGATATTTTCATCGTGCTTATTGGTATTACTTGTTAACACACCAATTTGGTGACATACCTTGGATTGGTGAAGAAATTACTGGACCAAAGTTGGATTTTAATACTACTTCTCGCTGGACTATCTTGGAAAATATTAAAAAAGATATGGAGTATGCTGTACAGTGGTTGCCTGAATCTGTAGAGCCAGGATATGTCGGTCGCGCCGCAGGTGAACATTTATTGTCAAAAATATATCTGGCATTAGGGGAATTTAAAAATGCCGAAGAAGCAGCGTCAAGAGTTATTAATAACTATGGTTTGCACTTGATGACAGAACGGTTTGGCGTTAATGCTGATGATGCTTCATTGGATGTATATAATGACCTGTTCGATCCTGACAATATTAGCCGTACGGATAATAAGGAATGGATTATGGTAGGACAGGAACGGTATGGTTTGGAAGGTTGTTCGTCGCCAAGCGGTTCGAAGCGTAAACGTAATTTTGTTCCTCAGTGGCATGCGGGAAGTAAGGTAAAAACGCCTGATGGCAAACAGGGTACAACAGATGCATCAGGTATCTATGATGGTTATGAACAGTTGGAAGAATTAGGACGCGGTTTAGCTAAGATTAGACCTACTAACTATGCTCAATATGAACTTTGGGGTAATTGTGGTGAGGATTTGCGTCATAATGACAATAACTGGTTCGATAAGTCACGTATTGTTTATAATCGTCCGGCAAGCAGTGGAGGTAGCGCAGAGTGGTTTGGTAAGCCGGTTGATCCCGCTTATTGTACAGATACTATGCGTTGTTACTTTTCTTTCCCGATTGTGAAAGTCTTGATTGATAAAGATGATCCGAATGCTGGTGGAAAGGTGCCTGTGGGTGGTTATACGGATCAATATATTTTCCGTTTGGCCGAAACCTATTTAAACAGAGCTGAGGCACGTTGGTGGCAAGGTGACTTGGATGGTGCAACAGAAGATGTGAATGTTATCCGTCGTCGTGCTCATGCTCCTGAATTACCTGCTGGTTCGGTCACTTTGGAGCAGATTTTGGATGAGAGAGCTCGTGAGCTTTTCATAGAGGACCATCGTAAGACAGAACTGACTCGTATTGCTTATTTGAAGGCAAAGCAAGGTATTGATGGTTATTCCTTAGACAATTTCTCGGAAAAGAACTGGTATTATGATCGTATAATGGAGAAAAACAATTTCTTTAGAGAACAGTATTTTTATGATACGAATGCTTTCGTGATGGAGCCTTATCATGTGCTATGGCCGGTGCCTCAGAATGCTATTGAATCCAATACGCAAGGTCGTATTAATCAAAATTACGGTTATGATGGATATGAAGATAATATTCCTGTAGAAGAACTTGATAAAAAATCTGCTCAATAAAGTGATATATGAAAAATAAGAAATTGAAAATAAGTTTTTTGGTTCTTTTGTGGGGCCTTTTAGTATCGTGCTCGGATAATGAGAAAAGTACGAACGAGACATTCTTGAATCCATATTCAAATCCTTTGACCGATTATAGTGCAGCTGATCCTACGGTTTTGAAGGAAAATGAACATTCATTTTATGTTTATTGTACTAATACATGGCAGGCTCTGCATTCTACCGATTTGATAAACTGGACAAAATTAGATCAAGATTTGTTTGAGAAGCGTCCTTCGTTTGTTACAGGATCGGGAGTATCGGTTTGGGCTCCGGATATAGAGAAAATAGGTGATAGATATGTACTCTATTATGCAATGTCAGCTATGGGAAAGCCTGACAATGCCGCCATAGGTACGGCATACGCCGATTCTCCTAGAGGTCCTTTCAAGCTAGATCAGTCACGTGATGGAAAAGGTTTACTCTTTACGTCTGGTGAAATAGGTGTGCGCAATTCAATAGATCCGTGTTTCTTTGAAGAAGATGGAAGGAAATGGCTCTTTTGGGGGAGTTTCAACGGCATTTATGCTGTACGGCTGTCAGATGATGGCATGGATGTTTGGAATAGTGACATGACGGCTGCTAATAAAAATAAGGTGCAAGTAGCTGGAACGGCTTTCGAGGCTCCGTATATCTGCAAACGTGGCGAATATTATTACATGTTTGCTTCAGTCGGTGCCTGTTGTAATGCCATGTTAAGTACTTATACCACAGTGGTAGGTCGCTCCACTTCATTGCTGGGCCCATATGTGTCTAAGTCCGGTATTTCGATGCTTGACAATGGTTATGATGTGGTTATTCACTCCAACGATCACTTTGTTGGGCCTGGACATAATTCTGAAATTGTGACTGATAGTGAAGGCAATGAATTTTTATTGTATCATAGTTACAATCGGATGACACCAGATAAGGGGCGTTTCCTGATGCTTGACCGTATAACATGGACTGAAGATGGTTGGCCTCAGATTGCAAGTAATTCTCCTTCTAGTGTGGCGGAATCGCCGGGATGTAAATGAGGTTGAAATGAATAATATGTTAAGAAGATTGTTTCTAGGAATTTCCCTTGCTATGAGCATTTATCTCATGGCAGGGGAAGCTATTACTAGTTATCATAATCCAGTTGTTGATTATAGTTTGCCTGATCCTTCTATCATTCAAGGTGAAGATGGTTATTTTTATCTGTATGCGACAGAGGATATACGTAATATCCCAATCCATCGGTCTAAAAATCTCGTGGATTGGGAATTTGTTGGTACTGTCTTTACAGCCGATACTCGTCCGACTTTTGAGCCAAAGGGTGGATTGTGGGCACCGGATATAAATCGGATAGGTGATAAGTATGTTTTGTACTATTCAATGTCTCGTTGGGGAATGGAATGGACATGTGGTATTGGTGTGGCTACGGCTGACAGCCCTGCTGGACCTTTCAAAGATGAAGGAATGATGTTTCGTAGTAAGGAAATAGGAATACAAAACTGCATTGATCCTTTTTATATTGAGGATAATGGGAAAAAGTTTTTGTTTTGGGGAAGTTTCCGAGGTATCTATGGAGCAGAATTAACAGATGATGGTTTGGCATTAAAATCAGGTGGAATAAAAAAACAAATAGCAGGAACGGCATATGAGGGGACTTATATTTGCAAACATGATGGATATTATTATTTGTTTGCTTCTACTGGCACTTGTTGTGAGGGGTTGAAGAGCACGTATCAGACCGTTGTGGGACGTTCACGTTCCTTATGGGGGCCTTATGTGGACAGATTAGGGAAAAGCATGATGGATAACCATCATGAATTATTGATTGGGCGAAATGAACGCTTCCTCGGGACTGGACACAATGCCGAACTGGTGATGGATGATATGGGGCATGATTGGATTTTGTATCATGGTATAGATACGACTAATCCTCATGGGCGCGTATTGCTGTTAGACAGAGTTGAGTGGAAAGACGGATGGCCAGCTGTACAAAATAGTTCACCTTCTGAAGATAGTGAACGTCCCATATTTTTATCCGATAGATTACACACTGTTTTGTCTTTGAAAGTTCCTGGAAATAAGGCAGTCAATTATTCTCTTCAGTGCAACAAGCTGATGGGTTGTTATTTTGATTACGAGTGGAAAAGCGACTACAGACTACCAGTATTGATATTTCAAAAGGTTGAAACGGATGGAGGAAAGATGTTATTGAAAACACAAATTACTGCTCTGCAGGATGTGTATTTCAATTTTGGCCAATATCTATATACTGGATTTTCGCATGACAAGTGTCTGTTTTATATGCCGGGATTTTGGTACAGGCGTAATCTCCGATCACCGAAAGAAGCTCCTTCATTCCATACCTCTGATAGTTGGGTCGTACGTGAAGATCGTCTTAGTGCACCGTTGACTGGTGTATTCAATGAACAGAATGGTCATAGTTTGACTATAAGTAGGTTGGGCAGGTGGGATAAGGATGCATTGGCGACACATAAGGAGGGGGATGTGATTCTTTCTGGATCAACATCGGTCGGATTTACGGGATTTGAAAATCATGGTGGAGTTGCGACTATTGCATTTGGTTTCCCTTATCGTGAAGCACCTAGAACTTATATTCGTAAACTGACTTTGGCTCCGGAGATAAGGGCGTTCCAGCTATTGAAACAAGGTGAAAGTATATCCCTGTTTTGGGAAGTGAAAGAAGATAAGGCTGCAGACTTTTCAGATTTTGTCCGGAAGACCTGGCAATACAGCTATGATACGTATCATCCGGAGCCGGTAGATACATTTTATTCGGTAAAGCAAATAAAGGATGTGCTAAGCAACTACTTCACAAATAGTTTAGTAGATAAGTATCCATTGATTTTCAATTCTGGCGTTCATCTTCGAGTGGATGATTGTATGACGCGAAGCATAGCGGAAGTCGGCTTTATAGGCCGGACATTGCTCAATGCCTTTAATGCTTGGGAATATGGTTGGGAGACAGGTCGTGACGACTTGAAGGAAAATAGTCGACGGATATTCGATTCTTATTTGAGTCATGGTTTTACGCGGTCGGGATTTTTCCGTGAATATATTGACTATGATAGGGTGGAAGAAGATGGGGAACTCAGTATCCGTCGTCAATCCGAGGGACTTTATGCCATGCTCCATTTCTTGGGATATGAACGCAGGCAAGGACGTCGTCATTTGGAATGGGATAAGCGTGTGCGAAATCTGCTCGACCTTTTCTTGCAATTGCAGAAGAAAAACGGGAGTTTCCCTCGAAAGTTTCGTGATGACTTATCTGTTGCTGACGAAACAGGCGGAAGTACGCCATCTGCTACTTTACCTTTAGTAATGGGGTATAAATATTTTGGTGACAAGCGCTATTTGGAAGCGGCTAAACATACGGCTGACTATTTGGAACGTGAGATTATTTCTAAAGCAGATTATTTCTCATCGACACTTGATGCCAATTGTGAAGATAAGGAAGCTTCGCTTTATGCTTCTGTTGCCAATTATTATCTGGCTTTGGTCACCCAGGGAGCAGAGGGGAAAAGGTATGCTGATTTGTGTCGGCGTGCAGCTTTTTTTGCTCTCTCGTGGTATTATTTATGGGATGTACCTTTTGCGGCAGGACAGATGTTGGGTGATTTGGGATTACAAACACGGGGTTGGGGGAATGTTTCGGTAGAAAATAATCATATCGATGTTTTTGTTTTTGAATTTGCCGATGTGTTGAAATGGCTTTCTGAGCGTTTTGATGATAGTCGCTTTGCTTCTATGGCGGCCGTGATTTCTTCCTCCATGCGTCAATTGCTACCGTTTGAAGGACATTTGTGCGGCGTAGCTAAACGGGGATATTACCCAGAAGTAGTCCAACATACGAACTGGGATTATGGATGTAATGGAAAAGGATATTATAATGATATCTTTGCTCCTGGGTGGACTGTCGCTTCGTTGTGGGAATTGTTTACGCCAGGTCGGGCAGAGCAATTTCTTAAATGAATGCAAACGTTATGTAGAAAACTTGTATGAGTTTGAAAACAAATGACCTCTTGATGCAAAAAGTTGCTTCTTTTACACCAAAAGGTCGTTTGCTTTGAGTTAAAGATAGAATGTCTTTATGATGAGAAATCATGGTTCGTCAGTTTATCCCGCCCAGTCCTCGCGGTCCAGGTTGCGG
>ENA-OOSB01000467-OOSB01000467.1-human-gut-metagenome-genome-assembly--contig:-NODE-467-length-18498-cov-3.005314_pt1 | contig 18498 bp, 16 predicted proteins | sample MGYA00241173_ERZ501204 | MGnify/ENA primary metagenome ERZ501204 (study PRJEB25962, sample SAMEA1965384) | human gut metagenome | biome: human gut; feature: human-associated habitat; material: faeces...
GACACAACAAGAAGTAGCAGAAACTCTTGGTATTAGTCAAGTAAAAGTAAGTAGAGAGGAGAAGAAGATTTTAGAAAAATTAAGGGTTAGTTTAACGAGTAATTAATTTACATCTATAGGTAGAAATGATATAATTCCATTAGGAAATGAGAGATGTGTATGGATAAAGATTATCAAATGATAGATCATTCTATTAAGATAAATAAAGAAGAATTGCCTAAACTTTTGCAAAATATAATTAAAGATTTAGAAAAATATGATAAGGAAGGTAATATAGAAATGTATGATGGCTTTTCTTCTGGCTTTTATGCTGTAGCAAAAAACTTTTATGCTGAAGGGGTTATTAGTGAAAGTATTTTTAAGCAATTAATTAGGAAGTATGGAGGTGATTATTAATGATTAAAAACTTTAATAATTTAAAAGATAGTGGCATTCGTTATGGTGGACATGCTGGTAATAAGTTAGGAGTAGTTATAGATGGAGAAAATTGGTTTTTAAAATTTCCAAAATCTACAAAAGATTTACTTAGAAAGGTAGATATTTCTTATAATACGTCCCCTTTATCTGAATATATTGGTTCACATATATATAAGTCACTTGGTATTCCAGTACATGAAACTATGCTTGGAATAAAAGATGAAAAATTAGTTGTGGCTTGTAAAGACTTTAGAAAGAATCAAATTGATTATAGACTAGATGATTATAATTCTATAAAGAATGACTATGTTGAGGGACTAGAGAAAAAGTTAGAATCTACCTCTTCTAGTAATCCTCATGCTATCAATATTGATGAAACAATAATTATAATGAATAATAATCCATTATTTAATAGAGTAGCAGGTTTAAAAGATAGATTTTGGGATATGTTTATTGTTGATGCTTTGATAGGAAATAATGATAGAAATAATGGTAACTGGGGAGTAATAGTTGATAATAGAACAAACGAAACAAAAATAGCCCCTGTTTTTGATAATGGTGCTTCATTTAACACCAAATCTAGTGATGAAAATATTGAAAAGATTTTAAGTGATAAGGAAAGATTTAAAAATAGTGCTTATCTTTCAAGAATATGTGCTTTCTCTATTAATGATAAAATAATAAATCCATTTAAATATATTGAAAGCTTAGAAAATGATGAATGTAATAAAGCATTATTAAGAATAGTACCTAAAATAGACCTTTCAAAGATATATGATATTATTAATGAAATTCCAAATGAATATGAAGGAATAAAAGTAATAAGTGATATTAGAAAGAAATATTATTTTGAGTGTATTAAGTATCGTTATGAAAATTCACTATATAAAACATATTTAAGATTATTAGAGAAAAACAAATAAGTAGAAACTTTTTGTTTTTTTCTTTTTGTAACTTAGTTGTAACTTTAGCTATAATATAATACTAATAAGAAACGGAGGAATTAATTTATGGAAATTCTAAGAGTAGATAATTTAACTAAAATTTATGGTAAAGATTCAACTAAAGTAGTAGCATTAGACCATGTGTCTTTCACAGTAGAAAAAGGAGAATTTGTCGCTATTGTTGGAGCATCAGGATCTGGTAAATCAACTTTATTACATTTGATAGGTGGAGTTGATCGACCAACTTCTGGTAAGGTATATATAGATGGAAAAGATATCTTTAAATTTAATGATGATAAACTTGCTATATTTAGAAGAAGACAAGTAGGATTGATTTATCAATTTTATAATTTAATACCTATCTTAAATGTCGAAGAAAATATTACTTTACCCCTTGCCTTAGATAATCGTGAAGTTGATAAAGAAAGACTAAGTAGTTTATTAAAATTACTAGGACTAGAAAATAGAAAAAATCATCTTCCTAATGAACTATCAGGTGGACAACAACAAAGAACAAGTATTGGCAGGGCCATAATTACTAATCCAACAATTATCTTAGCAGATGAACCAACTGGTAATTTAGATTCAAAATCAAGTGATGAAATAGTAGCGTTATTAAAAAAATCTAATAAAGAACTTAATCAAACAATAATTATGATTACTCATAATATGGAAATAGCAAAAGTTGCTGATAGGATAATAAAAATTGAAGATGGAAAAATTGTTTCGGAGGTATAATTATGACATTACTTAATAAATTAACAATTAAAAATCTTAAATTAAATAGAAAAAGAACTATTGTTACAATTATTGGTATTATGTTATCAGTAGCTTTAATTACAGCAGTAGCATCTATGTATGCTAGTGGAATTAAATCTTTAATAAAATATGAAACCATTATCAAAGGTGACTTTCATACTGCCTTTTATAATGTTCCTACTAGTGATATTGATAAATTTATAAATAATAGAAATATTGAAAAATTAAATATAACGGAAGGACTTGGTTATGCTAAAATAGATTCTAAAAATGAAGATAAACCTTATGCTTATCTAAAAGGATTTACTAAAGACGCTCTTAATAATTTATCTGTTAGATTAGTTAAGGGTAGATTACCAGAAAATACTAATGAGATAGTTATACCAACTCATTTAAAAACAAATGGTCGCTTGGATTTAAAACTTAATGATAGTATTACACTAGAAGTTGGTAAAAGAATAGATTCTAAAGGTAGCGAACTATCTCAAAGTGATAAGTATCAAAATACTGCTGGTGAACAGTTAGTTGAAACGCAAACTAAAACTTATAAAATAGTAGGTATTATAGAAAGACCTGCTACTAATATTGAATATTATACTGCTCCAGGTTATACCTTTATTACCTATATAGATAGTAAAAACTTATCTGGAAATGTAGATATCTATGCTAAGTTTACAAAAGATGGTGTAAAAAACTGGGATAAAACGATTGCTAATATTTTAGGAGTATCCCAAGTATTATTTAGAAAAGTATATAATCAAGAAATAGAATCAGAAAAACTAACTGAACAATTAAAAAAGACTTATATGTTTGATATGAATAAATATCTTATTGATTTAGAAACTAATCCTATTTCAAGTACTAGTATGGGAGACTTAGGAAAAGTACTTGCTATCGTGATAGTTATTATAGTATTTACCTCTATATTTTGTATTAAAAATAGTTTTGATATATCAATTACTGAAAAAATAAGACAGTATGGTATGTTAAGAAGTATAGGAGCTACTAAAAAGCAGATAAAAAGAAATGTTTTTTATGAAGCTACTATCCTCGGTTTAATAGGTATACCCTTAGGGATAATCTTAGGATGTTTAGCTACCTATATATTAATCATTATTAGTAATTATTATTTAACTGATGTAATTCAAACTGGTTTTAAATTAGAATTGGTATTTTCAACTTATGCTATTTTAGTAGCTATAATATTAGGTATAATAACTATCTATTTCTCAGCATTAAAAAGTGCTACAAGAGCTTCTAAAGTATCAGAAATAGATTCTATTAGAAATAGTGCTAATTTAAAAATTTCTTCTAAAAAAATAAAATCTCCTAAATACATAAAAAAACTATTTGGTATAGGAGGCGTAATATCTTTTAAGAATTTGAAAAGAAATAAGAAGAAGTATAGAACTACCATTATATCAATAACAGTTTCGACCTTTGTATTTATCGCTTTATATAGCTTTATGGAATTAGCTTTTCAAAATGTAAATAATGAATTAAAAGTATCTGATTTTAATATCTCGTTAAGTACTAATGCAATTAATGATTATTCATATAATAAATTTCTTAAAACAGTTAACTTATCTGGTGTAGAAGATTATGCTATATTAAGAAATAGTGAATTATCTTTTACTGGTTCTCATTCTAGTAAAGAATATTTAGAATATTTTGGTACTAAAAAAGAAAGTGATGCTGAAGAACATATTACTATTTTTGCTATAGGTAAAAAACAGTATGATAAATACATTAAATCATTAGGGTTAAACTATGATGATATAAAAGATAAAGTGATACTTTTTGATAAGCAATATATAACTAGTTATGATAAAAATAATAATAAAATAATAAAGAATATTAGAGTATATGACTTTAATAAAGGTGATGTAATTACCTCTACTAACAACCAATTAAACTTAGAAATAGGGGCTATATCTTCTATAGGACCTAATCTTCTAAAAAATCTATCTAACAGCTATTTAATAATTAGTGATGAAATGTTTGATAAGATAGCTAAAACTAATAACTTAGATATTTATTATAAAGCAAGTAATGCTGATAAACTACAAGATGAACTTGATAGTTATTTAAATGGGGAAAGTTATAATATTGATAATAAAGAAGAAAATGTAAGAATAATGAATAACTTATTTACCTTAATCGCTATATTTCTATATGGATTTATTATTGTAATCTCATTAATTGGAATAACTAACATCTTTAATACTATTACTACTAATATGGAATTAAGAAAACAAGAATTTGCTATGTTAAAATCTATTGGTATGACTTCAAAAGAATTTAAAAGAATGATAAGATTAGAAAGTTTATTTATGGGTATTAAATCATTACTATTTGGTATACTTATCGGAATAATATTATCTTATTTGATTTACCTATCTTCAGATTCTGATATACCTTATAAACTACCTATAGTTGCTATTATAATATCTATACTAGTAGTATTTATACTTATCTCCTTAATTATGAAGTATTCTCTTAATAAGATTAGTAAACAAAATACTATTGAAACAATTAGAAATGAAAATATCTAGATAGGGAGCGTCAGCTCCTTATATTTTGATATAATATTAATGAAGGGAGCTACAAATATGAATATTTTACTAGTAGAAGATATAGAATCAATTATTAAAGGACTTACATATTCCTTGGAGAAAAGTAATTATAAACTAGTTATTAAAACTACAATAAAAGATACTAAAGAATACTTACTTTCTAATACAAATATTGATTTAATTATCCTTGATATTACTTTACCTGATGGTAATGGTTTTGATTTATTTGTAAATACTATTAAAAACTTAAAGATACCTACTATTTTCTTAACAGCAAAAGATGAAGAAGATGATATTGTTAAAGGTCTAGATATAGGAGCAGAAGATTATATAACTAAACCTTTTTCTACTAGGGAAGTAATAGCAAGAATTAATCGAATATTATTAAGATGTAAAAAGAAAAGTATTATTAAGATTAAAGATGTTTCTTATGATATGGATAAATTAGTTCTAATGAAAAATAATACTCCTATAGAATTAACAGCATTAGAGTTAAAACTAGTTAATCTCTTATTTGTAAATATAAATAAAGTTGTAAGTAGAAATGTAATCTTAGATAAGATTTGGGATTGGACTGGTAATTATGTTGATGACCATACAGTAACCGTTTATTTTAAAAGAATAAGAGAAAAGATAGGAAACAATATAATTACTACTATTAAAGGAATGGGGTATAGAATAGATGAAGAATAAACTTAGATTAAAACAATATATTACCTCTACCTTAATTGTTTTTATATGTTTATTTGTTATGTTTCTAATTTTAAATATCTATGAATATAAAACTTATACTAAAAACTTTAATAATAAAATTAGTGCTATTATAACCTTAGTTAAAGATAAGTATCCAGAAATAACTGATAAAGAGATTATAGAAATAATAAATAGTAACAAACAATCAGATGATTCTTTTTTTCTTAAATATGGAATTGATATTGATAATAAAGCAGTACTACTAGAAAATGATAAGAACTATCATACCTTTTTAATTATTAATATGTCTTTTCTAATAATAACTATTGCTAGTTTATGTATATTATATTTTAGATATAATTATAAAAGAAAAAATGATATAAAAGATATTATTAAATATATAGAACAAATTAATAGAAGGAATTATGAATTAGAGATAGATACAATTTCAGAAGATGAATTATCAATTTTAAAAAATGAAATATATAAGACTGCTGTAATGTTAAAAGAAGCAGCTTTAAATTCTAATAAAGATAAACTTAATCTAAAGAAGTCATTAGAAGATATTTCTCATCAATTAAAAACACCTCTTACTAGTATATTAGTGCTATTAGATAATCTTATTGATGAACCAGATATGGATTCTAGTATTAGAAATGATTTTATTATTGATATAAAAAGGAATGTTATAAATATTAATTTTTTAGTACAAGCACTTTTAAAACTATCTAAGTTTGATGCTAATACTGTACACTTTATAAAAAAAGAAAATGATTTAGAAATGATTGTTAAGGAAGCAATTAAGAATGTTTCTACTTTATGTGACTTAAGAAATATAAATATAAAATTAAATACTTTAGAAAATGCTAAAGTAGATTGTGATGCTAAATGGCAAATAGAAGCAATAACTAATATAATAAAAAATGCTATAGAACATTCAAAAGATAATTCAAATATAGTAATAAATATAGATAATAATAGAGTTTATTCTAAGATTGAAGTGATTGATTTTGGTGATGGAATATCTAAAAGAGATATCAAGCATATTTTTGAAAGGTTTTATAAGGGTGTAAACGCTACATCTAATAGTATAGGAATTGGTCTTGCTTTAGCAAAAACTATTATAGAAGAAGATAAGGGAACTATAGCAGTAGAATCAAATGAATCTAATACTAAGTTTACTATTAAATACTTTAAACTTACTTTTGAATAAGTGAATTTTTGGTGTTATAGACATAAAAGTTGATAAACAGCTAATTACTAAAACAGTGATACCATAATTAGTAATAATTTCATATTATTTATAAAATTACCGAATTTAATGATATAATTTATACTAAGGAAGTAGGTGTTGATTGTATGAGTGTTGAAGAACTTACGAAATACATATCGGATAAAGTAGATAGTATTAATAAGCAATATCCTAATTTAATTAGTAATGTTCAAAAAGAAAATTATATTAGTTCCAATATTAATTTAGAAATGACACCAGAACAAATAAATGAAAAAATTAATAAAATAGATAATCTTTATGATGAAATAATTAAACGACAAGAAAGATTAATTGAATCAAGAAAAGAATTCGCTAGGGAATTACAAAAGAAAAAAGAAGAATTAAGGGATGTTAACAAAACATTTGGAGAAGTTTATAAATCATACATTATTCATACGTTAAAAATGTATGAAGATATTATTAATGATGAATCAATAACAATAGACACTAAAAAGCAAATTTTTGAATCAAGATTAAATGAATACCTTGCCAGTGAAAATATTAGAATGAATGAATATTTAGCACAACAAATAACTAACCCTGAAAGAATTAAAAAAGGTCAATTTGAAATGTTTTTAGGTAAAGAAAGTTTGAATTTTGAAACTGTTTCAAATCTATATAAAACATTTGTGGAAGATTTAAATTTAATAGCCAATGATTCTGAGGGCAAAATGTATTCTACAGTAATAAATAACAAGGAAATAAAATTTGATGCTCAGGGGAACTTAATTACTGAGATTGATTATAATTTTAGTGGTATTAAAGAAGTATATGATTTTGCAAAAGAGCATGGTAAACAAATAAAATTTCATACTTTCCTATGGCATAATGCTATTCCAGAAAACCTAAAAAAAGCGATAGATAGTACAACTGATCCATTATTAAAAAGAAATATGGCACTATCATTTCTAAAAGATTATGCTTCACATTTATCAAATTTTATTAATGAAAATGGTTATGATTTAAAGCAAATTGAAGTTCTTAATGAAATTGCTAGTGATAAACCTGATAATAATATTTTAAGAGATTCATGGTGGAAAGATGTTATAGGAAAAAATCCTACAAATGGTGATGAATATTTTATAGATGTTTTAAAAATAGTTAAAGAAAAATTTTCTAATGTCGAATTGACTTATAATGATTATAATGAATACTTACCATACAAATGTGATAAAATGTGTGCAATAGTAAAATATATTAAAGATATTGAGGAAAGAGATAAAACTAAGCTATTAGATGGTTTAGGTGTTCAAGCACATTATACTGATTATAGTAAGGATTTGGATAGTCCTCTAACTGTTGATATGATTGAACAATCAGCACTTAAATTTATGAAGTTGGGAATACCAATCTATGTTTCTGAGTTTGACTATAATACCATTGCAAATAAAAATAATCCAGCAAAGGATCAAGAATTAAAACAAGCATTTATTAAATATTATGTAGGAATAGCTCATGGATTTAATGCGTGGGGAAATAGTGATAATTTAACATGGGGATATACTGTAGATAAAAAAACTGGTAAATTTCGTAATTCACATATGATTGATGTAAATGGTGTTCCTAAAGAAATATATCAGCAAGTTATTCAACAAATGGGGATTATTACTAAAACTAAAGAACTAGATAATTTATTATCTGACATTGAACAAACATCACTATTATCTAGCCAAGAAATAGCTAATAAATATCTACAAACACAACAAGGAATAAAGTATGTTGAACAAATTAAAGTATTAAGACAACAACAAATTGAAAAAATACAAGAACAAAGGAAAAATAATCCAGGGTTAAGCGATGTAGATTTTTATAAAAAAATGATGACGCAATTTTTAACCCCAGTAGTTCAAAAAATTTCTGAAGAATATAATGAAGAATTACCTGTAGAAAAAATGCAAAAAGTTTTAGGACTGGTAAATCCAGATAATATAAATTTTTCATTAGATAAGGATATAAATGGTATACAAGCAGATTCTCAAACTGGAAAAATAATAATTAATCCTGAAAAAACAATGGGTTCTACGATCGAAGAAAAAATTGTGACTTCTATGGGAACTTCAATACATGAGACTTTTCACCTAATGATTAATATGTTAAAAACACCTGAACAAACGGAAAAATTAGGTGAAAGATTAATGCATAAGGTGGCAACATCAACCAGTGAACGTGAAGGACATCTTGCACAAGAAAAATATGGTCAAGTGTTAAGTGAAGGATTTGTTGAAATGAAGTCTAGTGAATTTGCACAAAAAAATGGCTTTTATTCAACGATAAATCCTTCATATATTCCATATGTCAATTTATGCCAATATATTCAAAAACAAAATAAGGAAATTGATAATAGATTTCTATTTACTAAAAAAGCAGATGATGTTGTAGCAAAAATGACTCCGGGTGCAAAATCTGCATTTGAATCAACCGAAAGATTAGCTGTTTTTAATAATTTTGAAGTAAAAGAAGATAAGCAATCAGAACAGATTCAATCTAAACCAAACAAAGAAGAATCTTTTTCAAAAAGAAGTCAAATTGAAATTCAAATTCATAATCAAATTAAAGAAAAAAATCAAATAATTAAACAACAAAATGAACAACAAAGACAGATGACCAAACCGAAAGAAAAAATTTTAATTAATTCATCACCAAATAATAGTGGATTAAGTAGAAGTAAGGGGTTTGCTAATATTATTGCACTATCACTAATAATGAGCTTTGTATGTGGTGCTTTATTTATGATTGTTTATATATTAATTAAAGGGTGAAAAATATGAATGATAATTTAAATGTAAAAATACTAGAATCCTATGTTGAAATTGATAAAATACATGATGATATAAACAATAGATTATTTAACTTTATTACAAAAGCAAATGAACTTGTTGAATTATCTGAGGATGATTATCAAATTGAAAAAACATTATTACTAAATAAAATATCTTTAAAAGGTTTTGTTCTAGATTCTGATTTTTGTGCCCAGTTAGCCCAAAATAATATTGTAGATTATTCTATAAATGAACTTAAAAACTATTTATTTCAATATGAAAAAACGTATAATACTGATTGTTTTAAGTATCATTTAGCTTTGTCACTATATGAACAAGTTGAGCAAATTGAAAAATTAGTTAATTCAAAAATTGATTTAGAAATAAAAGAATTGAATTATATAATATTAGATATAAATACTATTTCAAGTATTGATAAATCGGAATATGAAAAATTATATATAAATTCTAAAAATCAATTAGATGATTATTATAGAAATGGAAAATTAGCTGATAAATCATATAATATTTGTATTCAAATGCTTAACGATATTTTCAATTTCTATATTAGAGGGTATCCAAATATACCTGATGAATATTTATATAAAAGTGATGACTTACAATGATAAGATATCACTTTTTTAGAATTCTATTATTGATATAAAAAGGAATGCTTTAGTACAAGCACTTTTAAAATTATCTAAGTTTGATGCTAATACTGTCCACTTTATAAAAAAATGATTGTTAGGGAAACGATTAAGAATGTTTCTACTTTATGTGATTTAGGAAATATAAATATAAAATTAAATACTTTAGAAAATGCTAAAGTAGAGTGTGATGCTAAATGGCAAATAGAAGCAATAACTAATATAATAAAAAATGCTATAGAACATTCAAAAGATAATTCAAATATAGTAATAAATATAGATAATAATAGAGTTTATTCTAAGATTGAAGTGATTGATTTTGGTGATGGAATATCTAAAAGAGATATCAAGCATATTTTTGAAAGGTTTTATAAGGGTGTAAACGCTACATCTAATAGTATAGGAATTGGTCTTGCTTTAGCAAAAACTATTATAGAAGAAGATAAGGGAACTATAGCAGTAGAATCAAATGAATCCAATACTAAGTTTACTATTAAATACTTTAAACTTACATTTGAATAAGTGAATCTCTTGCAAAGATGTGTTAATGATAAGTTTAACTTTGCTAATATAACATTTCAATTTACATTATTATCTCTTTAATGATATAATCAGCGTAGAAATTAATAGTTTTATGGAAATTGATTTAAAAATAGTATATAAATCAATTTGTCATATCTTGAAGAAAGGAAGAATTATATGGTCGTTGTAGAAGTTGGTTTTAAATTAAATAGGAATATAAAATATTATGAAGATATTTTGTCTTTACATAATGCTATTAATAGATTTAATTGTAAAACACATGATATATATTGGACTAATAAAAACCTTGATAATATGACAGAAAATGAAATGAAAAATTCTTGTATTAGATTAAGAATCACAGAAGCATTTGGGGGAGTTGATTTTTCTGGTGTATCAAAAATTAGTTATAGATTTCAAAATTTAGATAAGGATAATCAAAAGGAACTAACTTTAGAAGAAGTTAATGAGTATATTAAGGAAATAGAAAATAATGGATATTTTAAAGTTTTTGATACTTCTAAAGTTGATTATCAATATTCTATCGGAAATATGAAATCTAGAATACAATTACAAGATATTGAAAATATTGGATTATTACTCTATTATGATAATCCCGATTATTATGAATTATCACTTGATGAGCAAAGAAATGCTTTAATTGATGAATTAAATAGTTATGGTTTTGATTTTAATTATGAATCTTTAGGATTAGATAAACTTAGAACATTATATTATAAAAAGGAAATGTATAGTAAAAATCAAAATGGATAAGTACAAGATGAATTTATATAGAGGAAAATATTTTAATATTATATTTTGTAACTTATAACCTGAAGCTTGGGAAAAATTAGAAATGTTAGGAAAAGAACTTTACTGAGTATGTAAAAAAATTGTCAATGCAACATGAAAGGGGAAATATAAAAAAATTAAGACTTTTTTAGATAAATTTGATAAACTATTAGTAACTAATGGAGGTAATATAATATGAAACTTAATGCAAAAGAAATAAAGAGATTATCGGCAATTAAAAACTCAGTATATGATGATTTAAAAATTGAGTTTTTGTATCATTCTAATCATTTAGAGGGTAGTACGTTTACTAAGGAGAATTTAGAGAAATTGTTATCTTTAAAAAAGGTAGAAGGTGAACATTACTTAGATGATGTGATTGAAACAAAGAATTCATTAAATGTTTTTGATAAGGTTATAAATGATAGTGATAAAAAACTTGATAAATTTATGTTGTTTGATTGGCATCGTGAATTAAAAAAAGATTCAGTTGATGAAGAAATACATAATACTGGTTGTTGGAAAAAGTATGAAAATAAACTAAGAAATATTGATTTAAAGTTAGCTTATCCAGATGAAGTTGATAATCTTATGTTTAATTTACTAATGGACTGGAATGAACTTATAAATCCAACAATAGAAGATATAGCAAGGTTTCATTATCATTTTGAACTAATTCATCCTTTTCAAGATGGTAATGGTAGAATGGGAAGATTCATAATACTAAAACAGTGTATTGAAAGTGATATTGATTTAATTGCAATTGATAATGAGTATGAAAAAGAATATAAAGAAGCTTTATATAAAGCTCAGAAAACGGATGATGTCTCTTTTCTAGTTGACGTATTTAGTAAATGTCAAAAAAGATTAGATGAAAAAATGATAGACTATAAAAATACTATTGATTTAGTTAAGAGAGAAATAGGAAGTGAAGACAGATGATAGATTAATGTCTTTTTTCGTATATGGTGTTAAATTGATTTTAATTTTATTCTTTCTTTGCTATAATATAGTAGAAATGTGGTGATTAAACTTGAATATATATAATTTAACAAAAGAAGAAATGGTTAGTTATGTTCTAGATAAAGGATATAAGAAGTTTTATGGGGAAGAACTATTTACTTGGTTATATCAAAAAAGAGTTACTAATTTAGATGAAATGACTAATCTAAAAAAAGAATTTAGAGAAATGATAAGTGAAGACTTTGTCTTTGGAACGGTTAAACTAACGGTAGTAGAAAAAGATAAAGATGTAGAAAAATACTTATTTACCTTAAAAGATAATGAACATATAGAAGCAGTATTAATGAAACATGATTATGGCTTATCATTATGTATTTCTTCCCAAGTAGGGTGTAATATGGGATGTAAGTTTTGTGAGTCTGGTAGAAGAAAGAAACAGAGAAACTTAACCACTGGTGAAATGGTAGAACAAATACTTTTAATAGAAGATAACTGTGGTATGCGAATTAGTCATGTAGTAGTAATGGGAATAGGAGAACCATTTGATAATTATGATAACCTATGCAACATGATAAAAATTATTAATGACCCGAAAGGACTTGCTATTGGAGCTCGTCATATAACAGTATCTACTTGTGGTATAGTACCTAAGATTAAAGAATTTGCTGACTTTCCTTATCAAGTAAATCTTGCTATATCTCTTCATGCTCCAAACGATAAACTAAGAAAAGAAATAATGCCGATTGCAAAAGCATATTCTCTTAGTGAACTAATGGATGCTCTTAACTACTATATTAAAAAGACTAATAGAAGAGTAACTTTTGAATATATATTATTAAAAGATGTAAATGACAGTGAAGAAAATGCTAAAGAATTAGTTAACTTAATAAAAGGAATGAATGCTTATGTTAATTTAATACCATATAATGCGACAGAACATTTACAGTTTAGTAGATCAAATACTTTAAATATTGCTAAATTTTATGATATACTTAAGAAGAATAATATTTGTGTTACCATAAGACGGGAGTTTGGTTCAAAAATAAGTGCCGCTTGTGGGCAACTAAGAAGCAAGAAGGAGGAAGTATGAAGACATTTTGTTTAACAGATCCTGGTAAAGTAAGAGATCATAACGAAGATAGTGTTTTAATAATAAATAAAAAGTCAGGAGATGTTCTGTTAGCGATAGCTGATGGAATGGGGGGCCATTCAGCTGGAGAAGTAGCTAGTAATATTGCTATTAGTTATTTAGGTAATCATTTCCAAGAAAGCTTTGAACATAAAGATAAGCTAGAAGCTGCTTCTTGGCTAAGAGATAGTGTGGATTCCATTAATAGATTGATTTTTGAACATGAAAAAACTCATCCAGAGAGTAAAGGAATGGGAACTACCTTAGTAGCAGCGATAGTAACAAAAGATTATATTTTATTTGGTAATATAGGAGATTCCTCAGGATTTGTTATGAAGGGGGGAAAACTTCATAAAGTAACATATGACCATACCTTAGTAAACTTATTAGTATCCGCTGGAGAATTAACCGAAGAAGAAGCAAAAGATCATCCTAAGAAAAACGTCTTAATGAAAGCACTTGGAGCCAATGAAAAAGTTGATATTGATATATTCGATTGTGATATGAATATAGATGAGGTATTACTATCAAGTGATGGACTTACTAATATGTTAGAACAGACTCAAATAGAAGATGTTTTAAATGAAGATATAGATATAGAAGATAAAGTTATTAAATTAATAAGAAAGGCTAATAACCGTGGAGGAACAGATAATATTTCTGTTGCTTACATGCAATTAGACGAAGAGGGTGAAGAAAAGTGATAACAAAGGGGCAAAAAATAAATAATCGTTATGAAATAATTCGCACTATTGGTGAAGGTGGAATGGCGAATGTTTATCTTGGTTATGATACTATACTAGATCGCAATGTGGCGATAAAAGTATTAAGAGGAGACTTATCAAGTGATGAGAAATTTGTAAGAAGATTTCAAAGGGAAGCTTTATCAGCATCTAGTCTTTCCCATCCTAATATAGTGGAAGTTTATGATGTTGGTGAAGATAATGGACTATACTATATCGTTATGGAATATATTGATGGAAAAACTTTAAAACAACTTCTTAAGAAAAGGGGAAGTTTAACACTTAGTGAAGCGATTGATATCATGTTACAAATAACTGATGGTATGGCACATGCTCATGATAGTTATATTGTTCATCGAGATTTAAAACCACAAAATATCATGATTAAAGATGATGGCCAAATCAAGATAACTGATTTTGGTATAGCAATGGCTTTAAATGCTACCCAACTTACCCAGACTAATTCTGTAATGGGAAGTGTTCATTATTTACCACCAGAACAAGCAGCCGGAAAAGGTTGTACTATCCAGAGTGATATTTATTCTATGGGAATTATTTTCTATGAGTTGTTAACCGGTGAGTTACCATTTAAAGGCGATAGTGCTGTTGAAATAGCATTAAAGCAAATGAAAGATCCACTACCCGATGTTCATAAGATGAATAAAGATATACCACAAAGTATTGAAAATATTATCTTAAAAGCAACAGCAAAGAATCCGAAGAACCGTTATCAAAATGTTAGAGAAATGTATCAAGATTTATTAACAGCACTAAACGATGATAGAATGAATGAAGAACCTTATGTTTATCCTTATAAAGAGCATGAAGTAGATGATGCTACTAAAGTAATGAAACCAATTGATGAAGGAGAACCAATTGCTACACCGATAGTAGATGAAACGGAAAAAAAGACTAATAAATGGATTAAGATTCTAGCAGGAGTACTTGCTGGTATCGCTCTTATTTGTATAACTGTTTTCTTTATCATACCAGCTGTTACTACTGAGCCTGATATAATAGTACCAGATGTTAGTAATCTAACCGTATCAAAAGCCGAGAAAAAGCTACAAGATAAAGGATTTGAAGTAGCAACTAAGATAAAAGAAGTAGCAAGTGATAAAATAAAAGAAGGAAAAATAGTTAAGACTGATCCAGAAGCCGGTAGAAGTATTAAGAAAGGAACAACTATTACTTTATATCGTTCTAAAGGAGAAAATAAATATACGGTAAAAGATTATACTGGTCAAAACTATATAGCTGTTCAAACGGAACTTGAAAGTCTTCATGGTATAGATGTTACTATTGAGAAAAAAGATGTTGATACATTTCGTGAATACGATGAACAAGAAATAGTTGGTCAAAGTGTTAAAAAGGGAGAAAAACTTGCTAAAGGAGATAGTATTATTCTCTATATTCCAAATATTAGTGAGGTTTATCCTGATATGCAGTCTGAAGGTTGGAGTAAAGATGATGCAGAAGCTTTTGCTACTAAGTATAGTTTAAATATAACTTTCCAAGAAGAAGAAACAACAGCATATGAAGAAGGTAAAGTAATTAGACAAAGTAGAGCAGCCGGAAGTCCAATTATAAAAAATGCTAATATAACAGTAACAATTGCTAAGAAACCAAAGGAGACTATTATTAAAGATAATAATAGTAGTAAAGATAATACAAATAAAGATAACACTAATCAATCATCTAGTACTAATAATCAAACTACTAAACCACAAACAGGACAAAGTTCTACTGGTACTACAACTAAAACACCATAAGGGGGAATTTTCTTAATGAAACAAGGACAGATTATAACACTACAAAAAAATCAGTACATTGTAAAAAGTGATGATGTAAAAATTTCTTGTGTAATAAGAGGGAAAATTCATAAACAACAACTTCTTCCACGCGTGGGAGATTTTGTTTTGTTTGATGAAAATAAACAAGTTATTGAAAAGGTATTACCAAGAAAAAATAGTTTCTTAAGACCACTAGTAAGTAATATAGATCAAGCTATAATTGTAACTAGTGTCAAGGAACCAGACTTTTCCTTATCACTACTTGATAGACTTTTAACTTTAATGGAGTTACATAAAGTAGAAGGAGTTATTTGTCTTACTAAGTTAGATTTAATTACTAAAGAAGAAAAAGAATCTATCTTCAAGACAATGGATTATTATAAAGGACTAGGCTATAAAGTAGTAACTAATAATGAGTTAGATAAAATAGAAGAGATACTCGAAAATAAGACTAGTGTTTTTATTGGTCAAACAGGAGCAGGTAAATCAACACTTTTAAATAAGTTATCACCAGAGTGGAACTTAAAGACAGGAGAAATATCTAAAGCTTTAGGTAGAGGAAAACATACAACTAGAACAGTAGAGTTATATGACTTTCTAGATGGACAAGTTCTAGATACCCCTGGTTTTTCAGCACTTAACTTTGAAGTATTTACTAAAGAAGAGATAAAAGATTCTTTTAGAGAATTTGCTAACTATTCTTGTCCTTTTAAAGATTGCTCGCATACCAAGGAAGGTGAGTGTGAAATTAAAAGACAAGTTAGTTTAGGAAATATATTAGAAAGTAGATATAATAATTATTTACAATACTTAAAGGAGGTAAAATAATGTTAGTTAGTGCATCATTCTTAAGTAGTAAAGATATACCTAAGTTTTTAACTAAACTTAATGATACTGATATTAATTATATTCATGTAGATGTAATGGATGGGGTTTATGTCAAGAATAAGACTATGCCTTTTAGAGAGATGAAGCATATTAGTGATTATACTAGCAAAAGATTAGATGTTCATTTAATGGTTAAAAATCCTCTTAAGTATATAGATGATTATGCTTCACTAAATACAGAGTATATTACTATTCATAAAGATATAGATGATAATTTATTAAAGTGTTTAAAAGAGATAAAAAGTTACTATATAAAAGCAGGTATTGCTCTAAAGAATGAAGATGAGATAAAAGATATAATTCCCTATCTTCCATATATTGACTTAATCTTAGTAATGTCAGTTACCCCAGGAGCAGGGGGACAAGCATTTCAAGAGGAAGCAGTTGACAAATTAAAAGAGCTAAAAATCTTAAAAAATGAATATAAAGGTAAGTTTTCTTTCATAATTAATGTAGATGGGGGAATAAATAATAATACTATTGCTAAAGTAAAAGATTATACAGATATGGTAGTAAGTGGTAGTTATCTTGCAGATTCTAATAATTTACAAGATACAATTGCTACTTTACGGTAATAAAAAAATAGTTTATAATAAAAAAAGAATAGGAGGGTTACTATGAATAATGAAAATAACACTAATCAAACTAATGAGCAGAATGTAGTTCCTAATATAAATGTTGTTAATGATACAAGTACTATTCCTGTAGTAAATGATACACAACAAGAACAAACCCCACAACAAGCTCCACAACCACAGGCTACTAATAATTCAACTTCAGCAAAGTCTACTCCTAAGGTAGTAAAAGTAGAACATATTAAAGAAGTAGTAAAAGAAGTAAAACCAAAAGATGATAATTCAAATAAAGGTAAAGTAAAAGACCAACCAAATGATGGTACTCCTCAAAAAGAAGTAGTAGTAAAGGAAAAAGGTGGCTTCTTTGGAAGATTTATTTTATTCTTATTTATAATTTTCTTGTTCGCTTTTGTTTATTATTTACCAGAAATAAGTCAGTATATTGAAGATTATAAGAAAGCAAAAAGTGGCATAGAAGATGGTTCGATGAAAAGTGGTACTATGACTTGTACTTTAACTAAAGATAATAAAGACAATTTAAGTACTATTTACGAAACAACTTTTACTTATACTAAAAATAAACTAAAAAAGACAGAACAAGTTACGTCTTATAAGTTAAAAGATGATGCTACTAGTACTGCTACTTTAGATGATTCTGAAAATGAATGTCAAGAACTTAAGTCAGCCTTAACTGGTGTAAGTGGTATAGAAGTTTCTTGTTCAAAAACAGCTGTTTTACAAAAGACTACACAAGTTATTGATTATACTAAATTTAATGCAGAGAAAGTTACTACTAATATTGCAGAATATAAAGGCTTTTATCCAGAGTTTCAACTAGATCAGAGTGTAGCAGGTATTAGAAAAAACTTAGAAGATGCTGGTTATAGTTGTCAAGCTAGAGAATACTAGTTGAAATTATAAAAGATTTTTGATAGAATTTAGTTAAAGATAAGGAAGAGGTGATTAACTATGTATTTGTCAATCAATATGTTAATTTTACAATTAGTTACCATGGGGGGGGGCAA
>ENA-OOSB01000487-OOSB01000487.1-human-gut-metagenome-genome-assembly--contig:-NODE-487-length-17949-cov-2.054767_pt1 | contig 17949 bp, 10 predicted proteins | sample MGYA00241173_ERZ501204 | MGnify/ENA primary metagenome ERZ501204 (study PRJEB25962, sample SAMEA1965384) | human gut metagenome | biome: human gut; feature: human-associated habitat; material: faeces...
GCTGCAGCAGGCGACCAGAAGAGGAGATTACAGCCTGTTCAAGCAATATACCGCATGTCTGGAAGATGAGACAAAACCATTCCATCTGAGAGGACTGATGGAATTCAAATATGCTGAGAATCCAATTCCGCTGGAAGAGGTAGAACCGGTAGAATCCATTGTAAAACGTTTCAAGACCGGAGCAATGAGTTATGGTTCCATTTCACAGGAAGCACATGAATGTATGGCAATCGCAATGAATACGATCGGTGGTAAATCCAATTCCGGTGAAGGTGGAGAGTCGATCGACCGATTAACAATAGGAAAAGACGGTAAGAACCGTTGCTCCGCAATCAAGCAGGTAGCATCTGGACGATTCGGTGTTACATCCAGATATCTGGTCAGCGCAAAAGAGATCCAGATCAAGATGGCACAGGGCGCAAAGCCGGGTGAAGGTGGACATCTTCCTGGTGGAAAGGTATATCCATGGATCGCAAAGACTCGGTTATCTACTCCGGGTGTCAGCCTGATCTCACCACCACCGCATCATGATATTTATTCGATCGAGGATCTGGCACAGTTAATCTACGATTGCAAGAATGCAAACCGTGATGCAAGAATCTCTGTAAAACTGGTATCAGAAGCCGGTGTTGGTACAGTTGCAGCCGGTGTTGCAAAGGCAGGAGCACAGGTTATCCTCATCTCCGGTTACGATGGTGGTACCGGTGCAGCACCAAATAACTCCATTCATTATGCAGGACTTCCTTGGGAGCTTGGTCTGGCAGAGACACACCAGACACTGATCAAGAATGATCTTCGTAACAAGGTTATCCTTGAAACCGATGGTAAGCTGATGACCGGACGTGATGTTGCAATCGCAGCCATGCTTGGTGCAGAGGAATTCGGATTTGCAACAGCTCCGCTGGTAACCATGGGCTGTGTAATGATGCGGGTATGTAATCTGGATACCTGTCCGGTTGGTATCGCTACACAGAATCCGGAGCTTCGTAAGAGATTCAAAGGCAAACCGGAATATGTCATCAATTTTATGAAATTTATTGCAGAGGAGCTTCGTGAATATATGTCGAAGCTTGGTGTCAGAACGGTGGATGAACTGGTAGGACGTTCCGATCTGTTATATGCAGGAAAGGGAGCAGAGGACAGAAATGTTGATCTGTCACTGATCATCAATAATCCATATATTGACGCACCTCAGAATAAGATCAAATATAACGAGAAGCATCCATATGACTTCCAGCTTGAAAAGACGATCGATATGCGTGTTCTGTTAAAGAAACTCGGACCTGCTCTTGAAAAGGGACAGAAGAAGAGTATCGAGATCGATGTTGTGAATACCGATCGTTCCGTTGGTACGATCTTCGGATCAGAGATCACAAAGCGCTATGGAGATACCTTGGAGGATGATTCTTACCTTGTAAAATGTAATGGCGCAGGTGGACAGAGCTTTGGTGCATTTGTACCAAAGGGACTTACCTTAGAGCTTGTCGGAGACAGCAATGACTACTTCGGAAAAGGACTTTCCGGTGGTAAGCTGATCGTATATCCGCCACGTTCCGCAAAATTTGTCCATGAAGACAATATTATTATCGGTAATGTAGCACTTTACGGAGCAACCAGTGGCAAGGCATATATCAACGGCGTTGCCGGTGAGCGATTTGCAGTTCGTAACTCCGGAGCAACCGCAGTTGTTGAAGGTGTCGGCGATCATGGTTGTGAATATATGACAGGTGGTAAGGTGGTAGTCCTTGGACGCACCGGAAAGAACTTTGCAGCCGGCATGAGTGGTGGTATCGCATATGTTCTTGATATGGAGAATGACCTGTATAAGCGTCTGAATAAGGAAATGATCCATGTGGAAGCAGTATCCGACAAATATGAGATCGGTGAACTGAAGCAGATGATCATGGATCATGTAAATTATACAAATTCAGAGATTGGAAAACGAATTCTGGATAAGTTTAATGAGTATCTTCCAAAATTCAAGAAGATCATTCCAAAGGATTATGAGAAGATGATGAACACCATTGTTGCGATGGAAGAAAAGGGTTTGACCAGTGAACAGGCAACGATCGAAGCATTCTACAAGATTAAAAATGGAGGTAAATAGATATGGGAAAGCCAACGGGATTTTTAGAATATGAAAGAGAAACCAGTATAGAGATCGCTCCGGAAGAAAGAATTAAGAATTTCAATGAATTCCATATACCATTAAGTCTTGAAGAACAGAAGATCCAGGCTGCCAGATGTATGGACTGTGGTGTTCCATTCTGTCAGGCAGGTATGATGATCGGCGGTATGGCATCCGGTTGTCCGTTAAATAATCTGATCCCTGAATGGAACGATATGATCTATAATGACAACTGGGAACATGCTTATGCCAGACTGAGCAAGACCAATAATTTCCCTGAATTTACCAGCCGTGTATGTCCGGCTCTCTGTGAGAAGGCATGTACCTGTAATATTAACGGTGATCCGGTATCCGTAAGAGAAAATGAACGTGCGATCATTGAATATGCCTATGCAAATGGTCTGGTAAATGATCAGCCTCCAAAAGGAAAAACAGACAAAAAAGTTGCCGTGATCGGTTCCGGTCCATCCGGACTTGCTGTAGCGGATATGTTAAACAGCCGTGGACATGACGTCACGGTATATGAGAGAAGTGACAGACCGGGCGGACTTCTGATGTATGGTATTCCAAATATGAAACTGGAAAAAGAAGTCATCGACCGTAAGATCGCATATATGGAAAAGCGAGGCATCCGTTTTATATTAAATACAGAAGTGGCAACCGGAAAGTCCACAGCAAAGTCACCGTATCCAAAGGATGACCAGATCACAGGATATCTGAAGAATCCAAATCAAAAGTATGTAAAGGCAGAAGATCTGTTAAAGGAATATGATGCAGTTGTACTTGCCTGCGGCGCATCCAATCCAAGAGATATCAAGGCAGCAGGCAGAGATGCGAAGGGAATCTATTTTGCAGTTGATTTCTTAAAGACAACGACAAAGAGTCTTGTAAATTCAAAGTTTGCAGATAAGCAGTTCGTGAACTGCAAGGGTAAAAATGTTCTGGTTATCGGCGGCGGTGATACCGGTAATGACTGTGTGGGAACTGCCGTCAGAGAAGGAGCAAAGAGTGTTACCCAGCTTGAGATGATGCCGAAGCTTCCGGATCAGAGAGCAGAGAATAACCCATGGCCGGAGTGGCCGAGAGTCTGCAAGACCGATTATGGTCAGCAGGAAGCAATTGCAGTATACGGACACGATCCTCGTATCTATGAGACGACCGTTAAGGAGTTCTTAAAGGATAAGGATGGTAATGTGAAGGGGGCCAAGTGCGTAAAACTTGACTGGCAGAAGGATCCAAAGACCGGCCGCATGAATATGACAGAGGTACCGGACAGTGAGTATGTGATCGACTGTGAAGTTGTTCTGATCGCAGCCGGATTTCTTGGTAGCCAGAAGTATGTAGCAGACAGCTTTGGCGTAGAATTAAATGAACGTACCAATGTAAAGACTGCATGCCCGAAGTCCTATGCAACGAATGTGCCAAAGGTATTTGTTGCAGGTGATATGCACAGAGGCCAGTCGCTGGTCGTATGGGCGATCCATGAAGGTAGAGAAGCTGCTGTTGCAGTAGATTCGATGTTGGTTGGATATACAAACCTGAACAGCTAAATATATTTATAGAAGAAACTGTTATGCAGATGTCCGGAGTAAGGATGTCTGCATGGCAGTTTTTTCTGTTAAATATGTGCAAATTTTCTAATTTTTTGGGTTTTCTTTTATACTTATTGACAGAAAAACCGGGGGCGTTTAAAATAGATGTTATCTAGGTGAACTCTGCCCGGAACGATGTTTTAACAGAACAAAATCAGGCAGATGAGTAAAAAGAAGGAGAGTAAACTATGAGAAAAGGTAAGAAATTTATCTCAGCGGCACTAGGGTTTGCGCTGGTATTCCAGTCGTTTGCCGGAATTGGTCCGGTAGCTGTCGCTGCAACGGGAGATGTAGATATCAATTCGACATTTACCGACGCGAACTTTCGGTCATATGTATCATCGAATTTTGATACAAATAAAGATGGCACGTTGTCAGAAAAAGAAATTGATGCGGTAACATCACTGAATGTAAGTATCAGTACATATTCAAAGAAGATATCAAGTCTTGCAGGCGTGGATGTATTTACGTCACTGGAATATCTGGACTGTTCCGGTCAGGCAATTGGAAGTCTGGATGTAGCGGATCTGGAGAATCTGAAATCTATTAATGCATCGAGCGACCAGTTGACGACATTTACATTACCAAAGAAAGCAGAACAGCTTGCTTCTGTTAATCTTTCCTATAATCAGATCACAGATATCACATTCCAGACGACTTATGCAGCTCTGAAAGAATTAAATGTATATGGAAACCAGTTGACTTCGATCGATCTGTCAAAGCTGCCGGCACTTGTGCGGCTGAATGTTGGTTACAACGTATTGTCGGCACTGGATCTGAGCAAGAACACGAATCTGGAATTCCTGCACTGTCAGAATATGACAAAGCTTCATACGTTAGATATATCAAGCAACAGTGTGGATCATACAAAATTAGCCTATGTTGATTGTTCCTACATGCTGTCAGGTGGAGAAGGTGGAATCAATGAGCTGGATATTACAGGTGATACCGGTCTTAAGACACTGATCGCAGATGATAATGCCATATCTGTATTAAATATGGATGGAGCAACGTCGCTCCAGATACTGAGTGTAGCAGGAAATAAGATCAAGTCGATCGATGTGTCCAAAGAATCCAGTCTGGAAACATTGAACCTGTCCAATAACAGTATCCAGTCTGTGGATGTCAGCAAGAATGCGGTTCTGAAATATCTGAATCTTGGAGCTATGCTGTTAAGCACGATCGATGTTACGAAGAATCCGTTACTGGAGAAGCTGGATCTGAATTCCAACCAGCTCATGGATATCGATGTGAGCAAAAACACAGCACTGACAGAGCTGGATCTTTCGGATAACCGTTTACAGAAAATTGACGTTAAGAATAATACAGGTTTAACTACATTGAAGCTGGATAATAATGCTTTGGTTGCAATCGATGTATCTTCCTGTCCTGGACTGTTGGAGGGTGAGTTCTCCTGTACAAATAACAGCAGACATATTTCTCTGTCAGAGCCAAACTACATCTTTAATATGGCGAATTTGGTAGCCGATGGATATCAGTCAGAGTATTCCGGTGTAGACCGTAAGGATGATACGATCGGATATGCATGTATCCGTACGACGGATCAGAATGGGAATAATCTGATCAAGAATGCAACACTTCAGGGATACACCTTATATACAGACGTTACCAATGAAAAGACACAGAATGTTGAATATAGTTACTATATCGGACTTGGAAAACAGACAGCAAAGTTTAAATTAATTGTTGATAATCCATTATCCTTAATTGTATGGTATACCTCAAATGGCAGCATTGCGAATAGCGGAAATGCAGAGTTAAGCCTTCGTGTCGGTGATACCACAACATTAGTTGCAAAGGATAAGAAGGAGAACGAATATTCCAAGGATATCATTTCCTGGAGCTCCAGTGATCCAAAGGTATTCAAGGTAGATAATGATGGCACGCTTACCTGTGTTGGCGCAGGAACAGCAACCCTTTATGTAAATATCAATAACAAAGCAAGAGCTTATATGACGATCAGCTGTCATAAGCCGGTAACAAAGGTTGTATTAAAAGACAAACAGAATGTTGAATATAATGATGGTGATACGATCGACCTGGTAGCAGGAAGCTGGGTTGGCGATGACCTGAAAACAAAAACACTTACAGCAACCTGCTATACAGATGAAGGCGTAGCAGACAAAGAGTATTCAGGCGTTACTTATAAGGTTACAACAACAGCAGATAAAGACAGCGCATCAAATTATAAAGTTGCAACTTGTACCAATGCAGGCGTGTTGACAGCAAAGGGGGCAGGTACAGTATACTTACATTGTATTTCAAAGGATTCAGGTGTAGATACAGTGTTAAAGGTAAATGTTTCCCAGATGGGCGAAGGTGTAACACTGTCAGAACAGAAGACAACGATGTTCACAGGTGTATCTAAGACATTCACAGCAACAGTAACACCGGATACCGCAACAAACAAAGAACTTGTATGGTCATCCAGTGATGAAACCGTAGCGCAGGTTGACCAGAATGGTAAGGTAACAGCAATTTCTGAAGGAACTGCTACTATATTCTGTAAGCTGAAGGCAAATCAGGGAATATATGCAAGAGCAGAGATCACAGTATATACAAGTGCAAATGGTGTAACCTTAAATCACACAGAATATACCCTGATCAAGGGAGCAACTGCAGAGGAAAGAAGAGTAACACTTGTTGCAAAGATCCAGGCAGAAGATACATCTTTATTTAAACCGAAATACAGCAGCAGTAATCCGGAGATAGCAACCGTAGGAACAACCACGGGTATTGTAAGTGCAGTAGCACCGGGAGAAGCCATTATTACCTGTACGATTGCAGATGGTATATCAACCGAGTGCAAGATCACAGTTATACAGAGAGTAACCGGAATCCAGATTGTAAGAGAAGGAACTGTTATGAATTCCGGAGAGAAGATGAAAGTAACAGCAAATGTTATGCCTGCAGATGCAAGTAATCCGGATGTAGAGTGGTCATCTTCGGATGAGAACATTGCAGCAATTGCTGCTGATGGAACGATCACTGCATTAAAGCAGGGTAAAGTAATCATTTACTGCAAGGCTCTTGATGGAAGCGGTAAACAGTCACAGTTTAATCTTACAATTAATGAACTTGCAAAAGATATTACCGTTGATCAGACAAATGTAGTCGCATATATTGATAAAGATACGGTTGTAAAAACAAAGGTAACACCGGATACAGCAACCAAAAAGACACTGTCCTGGTCATCGGATGATACATCCATTGCAACCGTTTCGGGTGGAACAATGACAGTAGATGGAATCTCATATACGATCGGAAGAATCCGTGGTGTTGCACCGGGAACAACAACGATAAGATGTACAACACAGGATGGAAGTAATATTGAAAAAGAAATTAAAGTCACAGTTGTACAGCAGATCACAAATATCACACTGGATAAGACAACAGTTGAGATCAATGCAGGCGAAAAAGCTTCGATCGCAGCATCTGTATTACCGGCAAATGCAGGTAATAAGAAGGTTGTATGGTCATCTTCCGATGAGAAGATCGCAAAAGTAGATCAGAAGGGTATGATCACAGCGGTTGGAAGAGGTACAGCCGTAATCACATGTAGTGCTGCAGACGGAATGGGTGCTAAGACAACCTGCCGTGTAACGGTTAAGCAGAGAGTTACATCAATCAAGTTAGATGCAACGACAATGAAATTATTTGTGGGCAATAAACAGTCCTTAACACAGACGGTATTACCGGAAAATGCGAATATGGCTACTGTAGAGTGGAGCTCCTCAAATGCAAAGGTTGCACAGGTAACATCTTATGGTCAGGTTACTGCAATGGCAGCAGGAAAGGCAGTTATTACATGTAAAGCAAAGGATGGAAGCGGCGTATTCGCAACTTGTAGTGTTACGGTTGTAAATCCGGTACAGTCCATCAAACTGAATCAGACGCAGAGAACAATCTTAAAGGGTAAGAAATATACCTTAAAAGCAAAGGTTGGACCAAAGAATGCAACCAGCAAGGCTGTAACCTGGAAGTCTTCAGACAAAAAGATTGCAACAGTAAGCTCAAAGGGTGTTGTAACTGCTAAGAAAGCAGGTCGTGTAACGATTACATGTACTGCGAAGGATGGAAGCAATGTTTACGCAACTTGTTCTGTAACCGTTGCAAATCCGGTTAAGACGATCAAACTGAATAAGAAAAAGGTTACGATCAAGAAGAAGGGATCCTATCTGTTAAAGGCAACAGTAGGACCAAAGTCAGCAACCAATAAGGCTGTAACCTGGAAATCTTCAAACAATAAAGTTGCTACAGTATCTGCAAGTGGTCTTGTAACGGCTAAGAAAAAAGGTAAAGTAACGATTACTGTTAAGGCCAAGGATGGCAGCAAGAAATCTGCTAAGTGTACAATAACAGTAAAGTAAACATACGAATTGAATGAACATGTCCGGTGTTCCGGGGCATGCAAACAGCAAAAAGCAGGATATCCGATACCTCCGATGAGGAGTGAGGATATCCTGCTTTTTATAAAATATCAGGGCAGTTGTGCAGACATGGATCTCATATCTCATTTGCCTTTTTCATTTTAGGGTTTGTTCATTTTTGATGTGGTGTCCGTATAAATTAAATAAGCCCTTCTCAAAAGGAAAGGGCTTATCTAATATCTTCAACAACAAAGAAAAAAATTATGAATTAAGAACTGTCTATACAATAACGATAAATTATGAACAAATTATGACCATAAAAACAACGATTTGTAAATTAAAAGTAAGTTTTTTTTGACATATTTTCATACGTTGTGCGTTTTATACAAAAAAATCCATGCGCATTGTTTATCTTGATGAATTCACCGGGCGCATGGATTTTTGATTGTATTTTTTGATATACAGGCAATTAATGTAATAAGTGATCGACCGGAAGATATACAGGAAGTCCATCTTTATACTGTAATGAAACCTCACCGATGATCAGAGGACGAAGATAGTCGATCATTTCGTCTGTGACATCATTTCCTGCTTCATTGATCCATTCAACCGGAACGGATTTTGCTTCGTTTGCAATATCAGCAACATCGGCGGATTTGATCACCCACTGATACGGATCGTTTGAGATTCGTTCGATCGCAGCCATGATACCGGTCTTGCCTTCAGCAGCATATTTGACTGCTGCCTGGCCAAGAGAAAAAGATTCTGTAATATCGGTTCTGGATGCAATATGACCGGCACAACGCTGTAATACATTCAGCTCGATGGAACGTACTTTAACACCGATTTCATCACGAACCAGATATTCCAGAGCCTTGCCGGCACCGCTTAACTGTGCATGACCGAATTTGTCTGCAACAGCGGAATCTGAGCTGATGTAGTTGCCGTCAGCATCGTGAATACCCTCCGAAACAGCAACAATAACCGTTTTCTGTTTTGTAAGTTTATCTTTAACATCGGCTAAGAACTGTTCTTTTGAAAATGCAACTTCCGGAAGATAGATCAGATCCGGAGCCTGACTGTAGGTTGTTCTGGCCAGAGCGGAAGATGCAGTCAGCCAGCCGGCATCCCGCCCCATAATTTCGATGATGATAACTGCCGGAATCTTATAGATATAAGCATCATGTGCAATCTCTAATACGGTGGAAGCCACATATTTGGCAGCAGAGCCAAAGCCCGGTGTATGGTCGGTTGCAAACAGATCGTTGTCGATCGTCTTTGGTACTCCAATGATCTTAACATCTGACTGGATGGATTTGGCATAGTTGCTGAGCTTTAAAACTGTATCCATGGAGTCATTTCCACCGATATAGAAGAATGCACTGATTCCATATTCTTCAAAACGTTCAAATATCTGCTTATATGGAGCGGGATCCTCGGTATAATCCGGGAGCTTGTAACGACAGGAGCCAAGATACATGGCTGGTGTAAGCTCCAGTGTATTCAACATAGGAAAATGGGAGAGTGCCATCAGTGACATATCCATCATATTATTTTCCAGAACGCCGGTAATACCATGCAAAGAACCATAGATTCTTGTAAAACTACCGGATTTTCGAACTCCATCGATCACACCGGCTAAAGAAGCGTTGATTGCAGCGGTAGGACCGCCGGATTGAGCTACGATACAATTTTCTTTTTTCATTTTTGTCTCTCCATTCTTTTGTTCTATCAATTACTCAGTAGTGCTGTCAGATTTCAGCTAACTGAATGATTCCTTTTTTATAGAGGATATCCGGAACGTAGGACATCTTAGACTTACGAAGTCCGGGAAGTCCGAGATCCTCTTCGCGGTTTACATAGGTATAAGCCTGAAGCTCATGCGTGACAAATGACTGATTGATCATAGGATAGATGCCGTCAATACTGTCATCTGCTTTCTCAAAATGTACGTCAAAGGTATCTGCGGTCAGCGGTTCCCCTAAGGTAAATGCAGACGGGATGTGATTGACGTAGATGATTCCTCCGGTCATCTGAAGTTTTTTCCTGTTTGCAAGAGCTTTCCGGATGATATTATATTCATAAGCATGTTCTTCTGCAAGATCCGGCTGCAGGACATCGTGTTTTTCCACCCAGTATCTGGCGACTGCAAGACAGGCATCGATGTGCTCATCTGTGATTGTATAGTATTCATAATCCGGGTAATTACGCAGAAAGCTGTTGATATGATTCCGTTTGCCATGCAGCTTCTTTCCACGCAGACCGGTCAGCTTTTCTACCGTGTAGATATAGTCAAAATCACCTGGATCCAGAGTATAAGAGAAGTTTTTGCCGTACCAGCCGGAGATGATTTCATACATTTCCAGTGTCGCACAGTGGACACTGGGGGTTACACCCTTTGACTGAAACCAGGCACAGATTTCTTCAAATACGGCTTTTGCATTCTGAAGATAGACAGGATCCTGAAGATCTTTCACAAAATCTTTGCCTTTGCCGAGCGGAAACGTAAAAGAAGAAGGTTTTCCGCCTTCTTCTGATATAAATACAAGCATACCAGAGAGGATTGTATAGGATACATGGTATTCCTCTGCCCATAAGATGGCATTTCCAGGACAGAAACCACAGTCTCTGATACTGGTACCTCTCAGATACGGAGTTAAAATGTCAAGTTGCGATAAAGTTGGTTTTATAAGTTCCATGTATATGTCTTTCTAATTCTTAATTCTTCTACTATATTTTTATTCAGGACTATAGAGCAGGGTTAACAGATTCTTACGACCGTAGGTCATAAGGCCGTCAATGATCGCTTTTTTATTGTCCTCTGAAGTCCTGATCTCAACAAGCTGCAGCAATGCATTTACATAGCTGGTCCAGCGTTCATAGATCTTGCGCTGTGCATCTGTCGATACCGGAGGAAGCGAGGTGACTGGAGCATCGTCATCATCCGAGGATACGCCTGTTATATGGAATACAGGAGAGTCCGGTGTCAGGGCTTCAATTCCGTATGCGATCATATAGAGCTCTTCGGTTCGCACCAGACCGCAGTCATACATTTCCACAACCAGATCATTGATACATTCTTCCAGTTTGTTGAAATGATGTTCGCAGCGGAGACGGGTGATCGCATCGCCATCTTCCATATCCTCTTTGTTATACCAGTAACCCATATCGGCCTCTGTGTCACCTTCCAGTGCCTCTTCATATTTCTTTTTCACAGCAGTTGTCCGGCGGCTTCGTTTGTTTGCCATTTTTTCCTTTGATACCTGGACAGACCAGACAATCAGAGCGATAAATGCAAGAAGAAGTAATATGCCAAAAACAACTGTCAGAATCGATTTGATCATAGTTCATTACCTGCCATATTATTGATTGGATCTGCATAAAATGCAATAAAAAAAATCATACCTACAACACATTATACTACAGAGTGCCATTCCTTTTCAATTCTTCTATTTGAAAAAATGAAGGCAATAACCAAATTTTAGGTCTTGCATGAGTAGTATGCCTATAGTATAATTACGTTAAAGCTGAGATGTACTAAGCTTCTTGCGATTTTGAACCTACATTTGAATAAAAGGGATTCCTATATTGCTGTTTGCGATGTCAGGCCTCTTCAAACGTGGAAGGCAGAGATTCAGTTGCGGTTGCCCACCTAGCATTGGCTAGGACTCAAAATGCAGGAACGCATTTCAGTTTTCAACAAATGATAAAGAGAGCAGCATCTATGATGCTGCTTTTTCTTTCGATATACATGTGCAGTAGAGCACATGTATAAATAAATTATGTCACAGGAACTGGAATTTTATGAAAAATTTTTTAAAATTTTTAACCTTTTGTGTGATGATCCTGTTGGTCGTTTTGATCATTTATGCAGGAAAATATGCTATAAAAGAAAAAGAAGAAATACCGGAAGAATATAAGCAGACCGATATTTCCATATTATCAAATCTTCGGGATTCAGCAGGTGCCGATGTTGTAAAAGAGTCGGACGGTCAGGCAGATAAACAGGCACGGGAAGCCATGCAGACCGATCATACAGCGGAGCTTCCTGTTTTGTCGGAGCAGAACATGCCAGATACGATCCGTGTTCTGTTGTCCGATGACGGAAGCTACTGGCAGTCAGAAGTCCGGGTGAGCAGTGATTCGAACTTTCGTGTTATCTGCGGGCAAACAGAAACAAGCTATAAGAAAGGAACGGAGATTGATCTGGTAGAGCTTACCGGGGACGCAGATCCGGTTTCCTTAACGATCATTCCGGAGCAATATGGAAAACTGACAATAGAGAGCTTTCATAAATCAGAAGGAGCACCGTCCTATCGGGGAAAGCTGCAGATAAAAAAACAGGGAAATAAATATTGTATTGTAAACGAACTGGCGTTTGAGGAATATCTGTATGCGGTTGTTTCCAGTGAGATGCCTTCCTCATATGAGAAAGAGGCGCTGAAGGCACAGGCGGTATGTGCAAGAAGCTATGCAGTTAGAAGGATCCAGGATGGTGCATTTGAAGAATATGGGGCGGATCTGGATGACACAACTGCCAGTCAGGTATATAACAATGTATTTGAAACAGAGGAAACGATTCATGCAGTACAGGAAACCGAGGGACAGATCCTGACCAATGACGGGGATGTGGTAAATGCATATTTCTTTTCAACCTCCTGTGGAACGACATGCCGGAATGATGACGTCTGGGGTGGAGAGAAGTTAGATTATCTGAATGATCAGTTGGAGATTTATACAGAGGCGGATCGGAAAAGGTTAGGAGATGCAACTGTTATGCTCGATCATGGATATTTTCAGATAGGGGATGGCAGATTGTCAACGGAAGAGGTATTCCGTGCATTTATCGATCAGACGGTCTATGTGAACAGTATTGAGAAAGAAGAACCATTTTACCGCTGGCAGGTTACGCTGACGGCAGATCAGATACAGACACTTGCGGGTGCAGATATCACAGATCAGACCGGAGAGATTGAGAAAGTCCGGATCACGAAAAGAGGAAATAGCGGAATTGCCCGGAATATGGTATTATACGGGAAACAGAGTTCTGTTACGATTGAAGGACAGATGGAGATACGTGAACTTCTCTGTTCGCCGGATGTTGTGATCCGGAAACAGGATGGAAGTGAAACATCAGGTTTTGATTTGCTGCCAAGTGCGTATTTTTATATTACGCAGGATAAAGAGGGAGATTATCAATTGCATGGTGGCGGCTTTGGTCACGGAGTCGGCATGAGCCAGAACGGGGCAAATGATCTGGCAGAAGCAGGATATGGATATGAGGAGATCCTGTCTCATTATTATAATGGAACAGAACTTGAGAAATTGAGAGAAACGGGAAATAAAACAAATGAAGAATAAAGTAAACCGGGTGAAAGAGAAAATCGAATGGATCCAGAATCTTACAGTTGTACGGATGGTTCAGGGAGCAATGAGGATCAACAAGGATAATCAGTTGTCTGCGTTTGCGGCACAGGCGGCTTTCTTTCTGCTGCTTTCTTTTTTTCCATTTGCAATGATGCTCCTGATCGGCATTCGTTTTCTTCCGGTAACACAGGCGGAGTTTATAGAGCTGGTAGCGGAGATGATACCGGGAAAGATGGCAGAGACACTCAGCTTTATGGTCGATGAAATCTACAGTACGCAGGTTGGAACGACGATGATCGTGTCAGCAGTCGTAGCAGTCTGGTCGGCGGCAAAAGGAACGATGGCGATCGAACGAGGACTCAATTTTATGGATCGGACGAAGGATACCAAGAATTATATATTACGAAGACTGACAAATGCATTATATACGCTGATATTCTGCGTGATGCTGATTGCACTGGTCGGAGTATATGTTCTTGGCAATACGATCATGGAAGATATTCTTGCAAAGACAAACTGGGTGGATTATTCCGAGAAGATCTTCTTTTATTCCAGACTGTTAACTGCGCCGGTGCTGGTATTTGCAGTTATTTTACTGATCTATTGTCGTCTGCCGGATAATCATCTGCGTTTGAAGACAGCAATACCGGGGGCGGTATTCACAACTGTCTGCTGGGTATTGTTATCAGCGGCATTTTCATCCTATCTTACTTATTTTGGAATCAATACTTATATGTATGGCAATCTTGGAGGCATGGTCATCGCAATGCTCTGGCTGTATATCTGTATGTATATCCTGCTTTTGGGAGCAGAGTTAAATCTGTTTTTCCGTGATGAGATCTGGGCTGTATTCCGGAAAATCCACACAGACCTTCATAAAAAAAGAACAAAAAAAGATTAAAATTTTATAAAAAATAGTTGAAAAAACGACAGGAGAGAAATATACTAAGCGTATATGAGACGAGGGGAAATCGTTCAATAAATGGAGGAAAGTTTAATATGAAAAGAAGAACATGGAAGAATTCAGGTTTTTCACTTGTAGAGCTGATCATTGTGATCGCGATCATGGCAATTCTTGCAGGTGTACTCGCACCGGCACTTATCAAATATGTAAAAAAATCCAGACTGCAGGTATATCTTGATACGGCATCAGAGATTGAGAAATCCGTTGTAAATATGGTTGTGGATGCGGAAGAAGATGGCTATGCGATCCGTGCCGTGACCTATAAAGGTTCTACAGAGGATGGTTCCGGTAATGGTACACTGATCTGTGCAAATGCTTCCGGATATGCAGATATGGCCAGTGCCGCCGATAAGGCAAAGTATTTTTCCGAGATGTTCCGTTCGATGGGAATGGGAAGTGTCACCTTATATATGAATGGAGATACACCACTTCAGATTGCATTATCCGAAAATGGCAAGGTAGTTGCATCTGATCCGGCAACAGGGGCAAGTTCACAGATCCTGCTTTCCGATAATCGTGGAGAATTAAAAGCGAAGATCGTTTATTCTGCATCGAAAGGCGAATGGGTGATTGCAGAAAGTTATTGACACATATTAAAAATGTGCTATATTTAAGTATAGTTTTAACCATCCTGCCTATGATGTGGATGGAAGAGAAGACGTTGAAGATGCAAAAGATGGGATATGTCTGACAGAGAGATCGGGTCATCGGCTGGAAGCCTGATCGAGCACCATATTTCATTTAATTTCACATCCGAGTTTTATCTCTGAGAATTCTTTAAACGGAAGCGTAGGAGATAACGGGTTATGACCGTTATAACATAGAATGAGTGCTGACAGCGCCGGGAAGACCGGATGTCAGAATCAGGGTGGTATCGCGGTTGCTCCGTCCCTTTGTGGACTGGGGCTTTTTTTGTGTACATCATCGGGCCGGGAGGCAGGAGGGTGTATCCCAAGCAGGAGTATTCCGCATGTTTATTCACAAATATTGAGAAAATATAAATAAGGAGAATGAAAGATGAAAGACAGATTAGAGGCAATCAAAGCAGCAGCACTTGCCAAGATCAATGAAGCAGATGTACTGACATCCTTAAATGATGTAAAAGTATCTGTACTCGGAAAGAAAGGTGAACTGACCCAGGTATTAAAGGGTATGAAAGATGTAGCACCTGAAGATCGACCAAAGGTTGGACAGATGGTAAATGAAGCAAGACAGGCGATCGAGATAGCCTTAGAGGAAAAATCAAAGAAGATCAATCAGTCACTTCGTGCAGAGAAGATGAAGCGCGAAACGATCGACGTTACCCTTCCGGGAATCAAGAAGATCGATGGACACAGACATCCGAATCAGATCGCTCTTGAAGATCTGGAACGTGTCTTCATCGGTATGGGCTATGAGATCGTAGAAGGACCTGAAGTTGAATATGATAAATATAATTTCGAATTATTAAATATCCCTGCAAATCATCCTGCAAAGGATGAACAGGATACCTTCTATATTACAAAGGATATCCTGCTCCGTACACAGACATCTCCGGTACAGGCAAGAATCATGGAGAAGGGTCACCTTCCGATCCGTATTCTTTCACCGGGACGAGTATTCAGAGCTGATGAAGTAGATGCAACACATTCACCATCCTTCCATCAGGTAGAAGGTCTGGTTATTGATAAGAACATTACGATGGCTGACTTAAAGGGAACTTTACAGCAGTGGGCAAAGGAATTCTTTGGTGAGAACACAAAGGTTAAGTTCCGTCCACATCATTTCCCATTCACAGAGCCATCAGCAGAGATGGATGTAACCTGTTTCAAATGTGGCGGCAAGGGCTGTCGTGTATGTAAGGGCAGCGGCTGGATCGAGATTCTTGGCTGTGGTATGGTTCATCCGAAGGTACTTCATGACTGTGGCATTGATCCGGAGGAATATTCAGGATTTGCATTTGGTATCGGTCTGGAGCGTGTAGCACTGTTAAAATACGAAATCGACGATATGCGTCTTCTTTACGAAAACGATGTACGTTTCTTACAGCAGTTCTAAAAAACAGGAAAAGGAGATAGAAAAATGAATACACCACTTTCATGGATAAAAGTATATGTGCCTGATCTTGACGTAGAGGCACAGGAATTTGTCGATGCAATGACACTTTCCGGTTCACATGTAGAAGGTTTTGAGAAGAAAGACAAGAATCTTGAAAAGATCGTAGTTGGTAAGATCGTTAAGATAGAAAAGCACCCGGATGCTGACAAGCTGGTTGTATGTCAGGTCGATATCGGAGCAGATGAGCTGCTTCAGATCGTAACCGGAGCACCAAATGTAAAAGAAGGAGATCTGGTTCCTACCGTACTTGACGGCGGTAAAGTAGCAGGCGGACACGATGGCGGAGAGCTTCCTGCTGATGGAATCAAGATCAAGAAGGGAAAACTTCGTGGCGTGCCATCTTATGGTATGATGTGTGCGATTGAGGAGCTTGGATCATCCAGAGAGCTGTATCCGGAAGCACCGGAAAACGGTGTCTATGTATTCCCTGCGGAAGCAGATGTAAAGCCGGGTGATGATGCGGTAAAGGCACTGGGACTGGATGATGTTGTTGTAGAATATGAGATCACATCAAATCGTGTAGACTGCTTTTCCATGATCGGTATGGCAAGAGAGGCTGCTGTTTAAATTGACAAGACAAAATACCCACCGGTGATCAAGAAAACAGGAAATGATGAAGATGTAAATAACTATGTATCTGTAGAAGTTCAGGACACAGATCTGTGTAAGCGTTACTGCGCAAGAGTTGTAAAGAACTTAAAGATCGGTCCATCACCCAAATGGATGAGAGAGAGACTTGCTTCACAGGGAATCCGTTCGATCAACAATCTGGTTGATATCACAAACTATGTAATGGAAGAATATGGACAACCAATGCATGCGTATGATCTGTCCACAATTGCAGGAAATAAGATCGTTGTCAGACGCGCAAAGGATGGCGATACATTTGTGACGCTTGATGGTCAGGAAAGAAAGCTGGATAAGGATGTTCTGATGATCTGTGACGGAGAAAAAGAAGTTGGTATCGCAGGTATCATGGGTGGTGAGAACTCCATGGTAACGGATGATATCCAGACCTTATTATTTGAAGCAGCCTGTTTCGATGGAACCAATATCCGTCTGTCATCCAGAAGACTCGGACTTGCAACAGATGCTGCATTCAAGTTTACAAAGGGACTTGATCCAAATCTTGCAGAAGAAGCAATCAACCGTGCATGCCAGCTGATCGAAGAAATGGGAGCCGGTGAAGTTGTCGGAGGAATGGTTGATGTATACAGCAAGAAAAAAGAACCTGTACATGTACCATTTGATGCCGACAAGATCAATGCACTTCTCGGAACAGACATCCCGGAAGAAGATATGATCAAATATTTTGAAAAGATCGACCTGGAATATGATGCAGAAGCAAAAGTTCTGCGCGCCATGGCACTGTTTGACCTTACACGTATCTACGGTAAACATTATACGGTA